>Ga0007819_1000036_pt1 | contig 45007 bp, 55 predicted proteins | sample CryBogCBE07Jul09_FD_71203 | JGI IMG/M metagenome (GOLD analysis project Ga0007819, IMG submission 71203) | Freshwater microbial communities from Crystal Bog, Wisconsin, USA - CBE07Jul09 | ecosystem: Environmental > Aquatic > Freshwater > Lake | place: Crystal Bog, Wisconsin, USA | collected... | reverse complement strand
CAATGCTCCTGATAGCGGTGCTGGTTGGACGGAAACCCTGGATACGAGCACGGTGGACCCCGGCACAGGTCAACCGTATACCCAAACGACTGGCCCTAATTTGCGTGCCAAGGTGGACTTCACGGGGCCAACAGACGGCACCTATAAAGGTAACGCGTATTCGGACCTGACAAAAGTGATTCGGGGGTTCTACACTGACTCCACACCTAACGATTATTCGGACCCTCAACCGGCCACCCAACTATTCCCTGAGCGCATCGTTGTCAATCACAAGTTCGACCCCGAGGCCCTAACTATTCACTCGTATGCCAAGTTGTTCTTTAATAACTACGACGGGTCGTGGGGTAACTGGATGCTGAATACCGGGCAGGTAGCCGTGCAGGTGTACGCTTCACGCACAACCGATGGCGGCTCCATGTCAAGTCCTCAACTTATCTTCACAGGCTACGGCCACTGCGAAGGGGACGTGGAATCGGTCGAGGGAGGCTCTTTGTTCGTCATGACGTGTTGCGACCGCATGATTCAGCTTGATTCCCCGCGATGGGACTTGCCGCGTATGGATGCGTGGAACCAATTCTATGCGGCATCGTACCTTGCACAACTTGGGGGATTTGTGCCTGATGACTTGTACTTTAATGCGCTAGTCGGACCTGACCCTGACACCGACCTTGGCGATCAGTACGGTAACCCTGCGCCGTTCCTTGGGATTGGTGATGCTGGTAGCTTGCAGAATAGATATGCCAATGGTAAGCTGGACGAGCTACTGATTAAACAGGCTAACCCGATTGGATATATGGTATTTACGGACGTGGCCGGTAAGCTTCATTTTGAGAAGTTCCAACTTGCGGACGGTATTAAGCGTGTATTCTTTGATTCTGACTGGGAAAGCGTCTTAGGAACCGGCCTGAATTTTAATAGCGTACTCGCATCCAGTGTGCGCAAGAACATGCGCGAGGTTCGATCAGACTTTGCGATTATTGGCATCAACTCGTACACCCCTTACTGGAACCCAATCATTGAGCGCCGACCGGTTGACCCGTCCACAAACCCAATTATTTTCGATCCAACGGCGTACAACCACTTAGGCTATCAGAACATGGGCCAATGGGTAGACGGTATCTTTGCGGACTCGACCTTTGCATCGAATGCGGCAGACTACATGTACCGAGTTTTTTCCCTGCCGGGGCTGGACGTAAGTCTTCCGACGGCCTGGTTGCAACCGGACATTTTCCCTCTAGACAACGTGTGCTATGCGGGTGACCGTGTGCCACTATCCAGCATCCCGCTAATGGTAACCGAAATCACTCACGACATTACAATACAACGAGCTACGACTAATATTACCGCTCGCTACGTTCCAGGGAGCCCACCGATTGCGTAAGATTCAACCTCGCGCACCGTGGCAATTTCTTATGTCGAAGCTGACATGGGAACAAATGAAACCATACGCGGAAGCGATGGACTACGACCCAAACCCGCCCCAGTTGCGGTTGCATGAAGCACGCAACCGATTCCGTGTGCCTGACTGGGGTCGGCGTACCGGCAAGACAAAAGCTTGCGGGTTTGAATCTGCAACATGCGCTATTCTCGGTGGATGGGTTATGAATGCGGCCCCGACTTACAACCTAGCGAACAAGGTGTGGTCCGAGACGGTTGCCATGATCGAGGGTAGCAAGTTCCGCGAATTGATTTCGGACTTGATTACGCAGGAAGGCAAACAGTCGCTCAAGTTAAAGACGGGCGGTATCATTCAGGCTAAGAGCACCGACAATCCGCGATCTCTCGTAGGAGACGGTTGGGATTTGTGTATCTTTGACGAGGCCGCACTAGAGGATTCGCCCGACCCCTGGTGGAGAAGCATTCGGCCAGCACTCGCTGACCGAAAAGGTTCTGCTATTTTCCCTAGCACACCGAACGGTGACAACTGGTACAAAGCCATATTCGACATGGGTAAAGACCCGAGTCGCCCCGAGTGGTGGAGTGAGCAGTGCTGGAGTGGGGAAAACCCCATCATGACCGTGGAGGAGATTCGGTCTATGACGGAAGGTATGACTCATGATCTAATCCGTCAGGAAATCTACGGGGACTTCCTGGGCTCTGGTGGCTCCGTGTTCCGCACGTATCATGAGGTGTGTGACGCTGAGTGGCAAGAAGAACCAATCGACGGCCACCAATATTGCGCCGGTCTTGACTTAGGGAAGGTCAATGATTTTACGGTCCTCGCGATCTGGGATAGCACCTTAAATTGCTTGGCGCATTTAATCAGGCTTAATATCCAGCCGTATCCTAGCATGATGCGCATTATCGGAGCGGCCCTCCAGAAATGGCAATGTCCGGTCGTGGCCGACGCAACTCGCGAAGCGGGGACGGTAGATCAATTAGGACAGGATTGTTTCTATGCGCGAGTTGAACCGTTCGTGTTCAGTAACGATAAGAAGACGCGAATTATGAATCAGTTGTCTTTAGCATTTGACGAGCACTCGGGGCACCTGCTTAATAATGAAACACTCCTTGGAGCGGAGTGCCAGAGGGAATTTGGAGCGTATAAGTTCAATAAGTTGCCAAGCGGATTGCTTCAAATGTCAGCACCACAAGGCAAGCATGATGACATGGTATGCGCGGTAGCTTTGGCTTACGAATGTAATTTACGTCACATGGGACTCGGGGGTTCGGTAATCTATAATCCCAAACCTAATATCATTACCCCATTGCAGGGTGCATTCGCGGTAGACTCACTATCTACTGTAGCCATATCTTCGGGTCGGTGCCGAGGGTTTTCGTTGTCGTACCGTTAAACTATAAGTATACTAGTCTTACGGCTATGAAAGAAAACACCAGTTTCCAATCTATCCCGCACCGCTTCGGGTGGTGGGGAACTTTACCAAACTGGGTGAAAGTAGGCATTGCGCTAGTGGCAACTTGCTTTGCACCCTCTGTCTCATTTGCTTCGGTTACCTTGCCCAAGTTTGAGCTAATGCAGGTTGGGACCGGACCCGTCACACCCGCGCAGACCGCATTTTTTGATGCGTCGGGTAGCGGTTCTACTGTCAACGTGGAAATGCGTAGCAGTGGGGGCCTAGAAATCCCATTTGTAGATTCCACTGGAGCGACATTTGGGGCTGTAACACTAACTATTCCTGCGGGTACGGCTCGTGGGTTTGGTTATCTCGTCACCCAGACGAAACCCGATGGTACACACTTCCTAAACACGCTAACTAACGGCGGGGCTACATTGATAGTTAACGTAACTTCTGGTAGTGTCACGATCAATACGGCTGGAACCATTGATTCCTCGGTGGGCTCAGGTGGCGGTATTGCCACTCAAGTTGTAGCGCCTAACGCAACCACACCTACGGCGCTTAGTATCGGCACCATTTATTTTATTGCACCCGGCGGTAACGTGACAGTTTCGTCCGGGCAATCCACTAATGCCGCAATGCCAATTAACCTAAATCCACTCGCTGTGTGCCTGTTTGATGCTGGCGGCAGTGGTGATACGTTGGGGGTCGAATACATTGATGCTAATGGCATTGTCATTCCAATGGTTGATACCGCATCGGTTAAATGGTCAGCGATTACTGTTACGCTTGGAGCCAGCGGAACTCGTGGGCTATCATATCTAGTGTTGCACACATCACCGGATGGTACGCACCCTATCGCGGCACTTCCATCAGGGGCGGTCGCTTGTAGGTTGCGAGTCATTAACGGGTCAACAGGTGTACCGACGGTTACCATCAACACGGGCGGTACGGTTGATGGTTCAGCAGGTACCGGAACTAACGGATACGCGACGGGATATAACCCAACCGCGTCGTCTCCGGTGGCTTTATTCATTCTTGACATCTACGTTGTAGGGAGAGTTCGATCTTAATGAAATACATTACTTCGTTTCTACTCCTGATGCTTTCAATGCTAGGGGTAGCGCAAATTCCCCCTAGTGCTGGACGCATCGGGGGAAACATTATCCCGCAGTCATCTTACGTGATTCCGGGATATACAGGCACGGTAGCCAACGTAACGACGCACAAGGCGAAGATCATCCAAGGTCAATGCTTGTGGAATAGTCCTGTCGATTACACGTACACTGCAACTAAATCGGGCAACTTCATTAACGGTGAGGTTGTTACCGGTTCCGTTTCGGGTGCGACCGGCATCTTGATCCAGGACTCCGGTGCTGGTGGGGCGTCAGGCATTTTGATTATCAGGCCGACGAGTACCGCCCAGTTTGTGTTTGCAGACACCATCACCGGGCAGACATCGAATGCGTCGGTGACTACCGCCTCACAGTTTCAGCAATCTGAGAACTATGTTGTTTCGCCGTATAAATCCAATACGGGTATCGCCCTGTATAACGGACAGACGACTCGCCGTGGAGCGTCTACAAACTACGCCAGCTATTCGCTCGGGAACTCCCTATATGGGACTAATTCGGGTATTTACGCTTGCCAGCAAGCCAACCGGTTTGTGATTACTGGGACCGTAAGCGGCTCACCTCAAGCGGGTGAAGCGGTCACTCAGGCCACAAGCCTTGCAACCGGTCGAGTCCTATCAGTGGTGGCCGGTGTCGCCACTATTGAAGAGTCGGGCACTTCACCTGCCGACTTCGATAACTCACACCAAATTAACTTTACCACCTCGGGTGCAAATCTGAACACCCTTACCGCGCTGGTGAAGACAGCAAACGTATGGTGGCTGGAGTGGAGCCCAGACGGGCAAAACATTCCGTTTAAGCCAGCACTTGACACAGGCTCTAGTTCGATCTACCTTGCTCACCAGATTTGTGACTGCGGAATTATCGCAGGTCCAATCACGGTAGCCAGCGGCACGTACAGCAACACTAGGGTTATTTGGTTTGGAGACTACTGCGAAGGTAATCCTTCCATGTACTTCAACCTACCCGATAAGGAACCTCTTGTCTGGCACAAGATGTTTACGTGTCGCGGAACCGGCAACAGCTTCGGAGCGGGGGGTACGCAGTCAATTAGACACTTCCACGGAGCCGAATTCTTTCCTGGGTTCGGGGCCTATGAAGGTCGCCTCTATATCATGTGTGGCGATAACGATTATCAGGCAGGAATTATTTACTGCGATAACGTTGCCGACATGTGCAATAACCCGACCAACTGGGGGCAGTATTGGGGCTTAACCAATGTCAACGGCCCCGCACGGTCATCGTGGGCTTCGTCAGCCACCATTTACCAGCAGACATTAACGTACAGTTCTGAGTCTGCGCCTTTCCGTTTAGGGGAGCGAGTCAACCAGGGTTCTAACTTTGGGTATGTTACAGCCGACAACGGTACGAACACGCTCACAATTAACCTGGACCCATCCAGCGGGGTGTTTATCACTGGCTCACTGGTTACGGGTGTCACCACAAACTCAACTACAACCCCGACCGTAGCATCATCCACAACCAACCTGGGTGGTGGACTCAATTACTTTATTGGAGTCAACCCGTATCCCCTAGCGGCCAGCGCATCTGTTACAGGGACGCAAGGCATGGGTGGTCAGGATTCCCGCGCTGTTGAGATGGTCGGTGATGGGATAAACACCATTACTGCGACCTGGAATGGCACGTTTATTGTTGGCGACATTATGCGCCAAGCGACCAGCGGAGCCTGGGGTTATCTGATCGGAACCGGAGTCAATACTCTTTACATTAGACCAGACGCATCCAGTGTTCCGTTTGATGGGTCACACAACATTACCGGTAGCGACAGTTACATAACGACAAGTTCGGTTACGAAGGCGCAGGGTCACCATTATGCGTACATGATTCCCGACCAGGCCGCACTATCGTATCCAGCGGGGACCTTCCCGTCAAACGATGGCTATGCGTGTCCCAAGGGCGCAAATATCATGCGGCGTATCGACATTAACGCCAACACGATCACCACAATGGCTGGTAGAGTACATGGTGAAGGATTCCAAGGTTGCTTGACCCCGGACGGTACCATCCTGTTCCAGTCCGAGTCGGACTTTAACGGTGGTACATGGGCCGGTAATTCCGACGCGTACGTCCATCTGTACGCTTTGACTCCGGACGGTTCAAACCTCCAGGAAGTCTCCAAGTGGCTCCGGGCGGATTACGCTTCACCATCGGGTGCAGTGTTCTTTGCTCGTTGCTTCTACGCATTCGGCGCAGTATGGGGTTGGGACATCAACAGCAACATCTTCGGTGGGGACTCCATTGTCGCGTTCGGCAATAAGCCACTGCGTCAGTACGATCAGTTCACGTACAACACGATCACGCAACCGGCGTTCTTTGGCCCGAATCTCTTCCCTGACTCCAAGTTTGGACGATCAGAGACAAACAACGAATGGCGATCTTCGGGCTCGGTTGGTGGTGCAGGTGTTGTTCCAGTATCGACCATCACTGGTTTGATTCCGAACTTTGACACCGGCATGTCATCGTCGGCCCCTAACTACGTTTACAAGTTGATTCCTAGTAGCTCAACCGGTATATGCTTAGCAACTTATACATTCTCGGTCATTGATGCGTACTACCTTCGTGGGTCGTTCGTCACAGTGTCCGTGTGGGTGTACGTCCCCAAGGCGTCTACGAATAATCCTGCACTCCAATTAACCACTGGAACAGGCGACGTGACGCAGGTACCTATCACGCCAATGGACCAGTGGCAACGGGTCAATGCTACGATCTATATTAACTCGACAGACCAGTCGCTTCTAGTCCAGTTGTACGCTCGTACTAGCCTATCAGCCACAGATACGACCTACTCTGCATGGACTGACGTGGAAATGATTCCAGGCACTCAGCCAGCACCTTCGGGAACGCTCGGCCAAGAGTCCTATCAGAATCAGCACGACATTCAGCGACTCTCGACTACGGTCACCTACGCTTCGGCTAACGTGACTGCTACCTACCTCACTTGTCGATATAAGAACATTACCTTCTCTGGTACAGGTGGTGGTTCAGGCCGAACGTTCATCCTGCCAGCCGTTAGCGCCAACCAGGGAACTAACGTCAACTGGGAGTGGACATTCACTAACTCATGCGACCAGATTATTACGGTCAACATCAATGGTTCAACTGGCGTGGCTATCGGTGTCGGCAAGACGGCAAAAATTAAAATCAATGCCGCTGGAACCGATACTTTACGGGTCACACCGGACACCTAGTCTGTAGGATAATCAGGCGCAAAAGAGCCCGACCATTTACGCGGTCGGGCTCTTTTATTTGCGTCTATTTATCTACATGGAACGATAACACGGATTTACTTTGCTTTTGGTAACGATCAAAATCCGTGCAGGGCATACCATACAAAACCTGCGGCGGTTTCATATGGTCGACCTCGTAAAGTATCGTGTGTAGCCTCGATATGGGGCCGTAGAAAACAAGTTTATGCACACCCCCACTATCTAGCGACCTCATAGCCATTGTCAGGTACCCACGGGGTTCGGATTTCTTGGGTATAGGTTCATTGTAAGACCTTGTTGGCTTATGGTGGTACATTCTTGCGGTGTACTGCCCCACGCTGAATACGTCCCCATCTCTAAATTCACCCCAATAAGCCACTGGTTGCACAGATGACCCACTGTCAAGCCATACGTATTGCGAGGACGGTTCCTTACTGCCGATCTGCTTGACATCAGGCACCAGCAAACGCCCACACGTACACCACAATACTATCAAGCTCGCACAACAGAAAAGTATGATTTGCGTGTTCACGTTGGCCCACCAGTTTGCTTGCGGCGGGGCCGATTTTCTAGTTATCATTTGGTTCCTCCTTTGGTTCAGTAGATGGGGGAGTGGGCAACTTGCTTAATACGTGCTTTATTGTCGCAAGCGATCCTTGCCCCCATACGATCAATAACCCTTCTGCTTGATGCCTTTCGTGTTCGGCAATAAGGCCCTCAATAAAGTCCCTTAGCTTTGCCACCTCTTTAACTAAGGAATCACAGTTAGGGCAAGCGTCGGTGTCGGGAATATGGTCGGGGGTTGGTTTGTTGCTCACTTGTTGGCCTCATAAATTGGCTTTAAGTTCTTCTTTTCGGCAAAGCATCCTTGATCTTGATGTTCTGCAATATCGGGGTCAAACTTAATTGCGTACATGGTCTTTCCGAATAATTGAATAGTGCTTATATTGCCGTCAACGACCCCCAACGTGCCTTGTTTTCCTGAGTGGGGATGGTCCCCGCAAATAGCAAATCGTAAGTTTTTATTTTCGTCTTCGGCTATCTTCTTGGCGTTAGGCTTAACGGATTTGAACGATGCAAAGAATGCTTGCTTTTCTTCGGGACTCATTCGCTCACCTCAACCACTTGTGAATTCCTCAGCAGTACAGGCCGCAATGAGCATGTAGCTGACAGCCAAAATTGCGAAAGTAGATTCATGGCCCAACCCTCCACACACGAACCTGTGACGGTTTGTCTAAATGCTGCATGACTCTATACTCGTATCGCGTTAGGGGATAATCGTCATGCAATGGAACGAGCGTCAGGTCATCCAGCACCACGTCACTTTTAGGTGACATCACGACCAAATACGTTAGTTCTCGGCGCGGATTAAAGATGGGTACACAGCATTCCACCTCGCCTATGCGGTGGTAATAGACTTGCAGTTCACTACCGGGCTCAGTCGATTGCTCCATGATTCGACAATAGGCATGGTGCAAATCATCAAGAGTGCCCTGGAGGGCGACCCCGTAGACTCGCCCTCCCTTTGTGGACTCCGACTGGTCAGACAATAGACACGATTGCAAGTTAATCATCGTTGCCCACCACTGATTCAAAACCTGGAGCCCGACCTTCCTTGACGTAAATCATTAGCTCGGTTACGTTGGTCACACCTCGCGCTGACGCATCCAGAGCTACGTTGTACCACAACATGTCCGGTGGAATCGCGGCCTTGAACTCCTTGAATGCTTCGGCTTGCAGTCCGATCTTCTTTAGCCACGCGCCAGCGTCACGCTCATTTGTATTGGGTGCGGCGGCGACTGTGCGTTGTACCTGCTCGTCGCGAGGTCGCTCACCTCTCGCCATAACCTGCGGAGTGTGCGCGTCAGCATCATTATCACCCTCGGTTGGGATACAAAACAGCATGAACGCCATGTACTTGTAAGCCGCCGACATCGCTTTGTTAGTGGACTTGTCGGAGGTATCCATCCCTTCGCCCCTTGTTCGGCACGTGTGGGTTGACCCATCCACTGACGACACAAGATCGAATTCCACGTCAACAAACGAGTAAGCCATGCGGCCACCGTTGGAGGTAACACGCTCCTCTAGCTTATGGTCGAGGACTCGTGGAATGATGACAAGTTTGTTAGCCGCGAGAAGCGACGACAAGGCATTATATACCGCGTCAATTCCACGGAACTTGTACTTTTGACTTGGGTTGTATCCCTCCTTACCGATACCTTCTTTGGACAGTTCCAACATGACGCTGGAAATTGCTTCATATACGTGAGATGTTTTCTTTGCTTCCATGATTACATTGCAAACGGGTCATACTCGTCTGGGCACAAGGCTGTACTGGTTGTAGGAAGAAGTGTTTCTTCGGGATAGTCGTCACCTTTGGGGCGTTGCAGAGATAAAGCGTCGTGAATAGTGAGAATGTCACACGGTTCAATAGAGTAACCGTATTCCATATACCGCGCCACGCGCCTCAAAGTGCCTAGCGCGTCGGTGATTCCATAAATGCGGATACGTCGCGCTGTTAAATCATCACGACATAGGCCCGACATGAATACGTTAGACCCAGGGATAAGCGGAATTGATGCCATACAAACCGTAAAGTCGAATTGTAAAGGCAATTCGTTATATTGTCCGTAAATATTTTTGATGAACTGAATCTTCTTGGAACCGTTTACAAACGTAAACGCATAACGCGTTTCCGTGCATATGTATCGACCTACCCCGCAAATCTTAGCGACAGCCCCATATAACGAATCGGGGCTATCAAAGAATACGTCCAGGTCATTCGGAGGCGTCCCCTCTAGGGTGCTACGAATAAACCCGCCACACACTGAGGCGCATGGTAAATCGTACGCCTCAGGGAAGTAACGACTAATCGCTAACTCTATAACGGCTGACTCGCTACTCTGCACCACCAACCCCCGTCGTAATCGTAAGTGTTTCAGTCGCAGGTGTCGCCAGCAGTCCACGACGAGCCAATGTGTCGTTCGATTCCGCCATGAGAATCGCTTTCATAACACTGTCCACTTCGGAAATCTTGAACGACTCTTTGATCTCGGTCGTGACAGCGGCAGGGTATGCGTCTTTAGCCCACTCAAGAGCCGACTCCTTGTTTATCACAGTTAATCCTGCGGCCTTGTTTCTCAATGATACGGCTCCCAGGAGGGTTCGGTACGTGCGAGTGCGTTTCCCTTCCAATTTCGCTTGAACGTAATGGGCGATTTCATTGTCAAATCGACCGTGTAATCGCTCAATGCGCTCCTTGGCGCGCCTCTCTAGGTCTTGGGCATTGGCGATGATTGCCTTGGCTCGGATGACCTCGGGGCTGTTCTGAATTGCTTGTAGTTGGCTTTCGCATTCTAGGAACTTGCCAAGAACCCAATCAAGTGCGCCGTCGGAATCAATTTCAAATGATTTTTCAGGGGTGGTAGGGTTAGCCAATGCTTCCTCAATCCATGCCTGATATTCGGTTTCGGTCATGCCCATGAAGTCGGGTTTTGCGGTATGGGTTTCGTTTTCCATGACAACACTATACCGTGTCTTCTGGAAGAATCAAGATATTTTTCATAAAAAATCGAAATTGATTGAAATTCATGTATACTGGTCGTCATGGTGTTCACAGGAAAAGGAAAAGGGCGACCTAACACGTATTCCATAGAGGTATGCGAGGAAGTCTACAATCTCTACATCGGCCAGCAAATGACCGCACAACAAGTCTATGAGTTGACTGGGGTGCCGATTTCATCAATCCACCGCCTATCGACTCGTTACCGATTACACCTCGACCAATCCCCTGCGCAACCGAAACTGCCTGGGCTGGAGAATTACTAGGAATGCAAGTACAAGAATGGGTAGTACCCACAGAATCACTACGACTCGCCGTTAAGTTTGCGAATGCTCCAGGTGGAGGAGACGCGTCCACATTTGTCCGATTCAAGTTCGGCGTCAATCAACTTTTGATTGCAGGATTTTCACGAGAGACGTGGCAATCGCAGGTCATTCAGATTGAGAATGAAATCCTAGGAGACTTTTGCGTGGACCCAAGGGTCCTGAGCCCAATCTGGACGATTGAGTCACCCACTATTACGATCACCTTTCGTGAATCAAAGTGTCGGCTTAAATGGCGCAACGGTGATATTCGATTCAGTGTCTTAGAATCAACCGATTTTCCGCAGATTCCCGTACTAGCCCAAGAGGAAGGTATTTCGGTAGACGCCGACCTATTGCGAGAATCCTTGGAGCGCATTCGACCGGCCCTCATGAAGACGCGCATCTCGCTTCCGTTTGAGTGCCCTTGCGTGACTTGCACTGGCAAGGATATGAGTCTGGTAGCGACGGATAAGGTTCGACTCCATGCGGACACAATCGACTCGGCTACCGAGTCCACGACGGGCACGATTTTGTTGCCACCCAGGATGGTTGCGGCCATTATTGCTATGAAGCATAAGGGTCGATTGCTAATTCGCTGGAACGATTACCGCATCCATGCCGGGACGCTGGATGGCCATGAGATCGTAAGTCAGCGTGTATCTGGTTCGTTGCCGCCGAAGTGGGAGAAGCTGTTTGATGTGACCCCCATCTTCACGTACACGTTCAATCGGTCCATGCTAGAGGCGGCTTTGGGTCGATTCGCCAGCACTCACGACGACGAACGCAAGCTGGACATTGTTCCAGGTTCCGCGTCAGCAGTCAAGATGTCTGCGATTAGCCTCAACCCGCCCCGTAAGTCAGAAGAATCACTTCCTTGTGAAATCACAGGCACGGGAGAGAAAGTTATCCTGGACGCAAGCCAGGTGCTTGAAGCTATTCGTGCTTGCAAACCAGCCGAGAAGATTACGATTTCGATTGCACGTAACCCGTACAGCGGCACCCACTCTGCGCTGGTCACCCCAGTCAGTGACGAGATGAAGTTCCGCGCAGTCATTGCAACCTTCAAGGTAGGTGCCTGATGCGCATAGAATCCAAGCAACAAATGGCCGAACTCCTCAAGCGAGGGGAGTTCGGTTGGCAGGTTGAAACCTATATTGGGTTTAACACGATTTATCGAAACCTACCACGGCATAGTGACGGGCGATGGATGCTTCGGTATCTAGGGATCGGTGGTTGCACGTTTCCGCGATACGGGCAGAGATTGCGCCCAGTCGAGGTTCCGTACATACTCAACCAGTGGATTTGCGAGGGTGCTGACCTTGAGCGAGTTACGCTCAGTCGGTGTATTGATGATGACCGTATCTTGATCCAAGGCGAAGCCATGCGGACCCATGAAGGGCTATCCCTGCGTTGGAGTCCCTGCAAGCTACCCATGAGAATTGCGTTAGCGACCGAGCAGTATCACTGTACCGGCCTGTATGCGCTCATGCTATTACAGTCGCGCATGGACAACAATTCATACGAGATGCTGAATCACCTACTTGACAAGTTTGACGGTGCGGTCGTGGAGTTCACAACCATTGACGGCCCATTAACAGATACAGGCGATAACACGATCTTCTGGGAGGTGCGCCATTACTGAACACACGCATTATATTGTGGGGATTGACCCTGGACCCGTGCAATCAGCGGTCGTAATTTTGGATGATGCAGGACGCATAGTCAGCAGGAATATTCTAGACAACGAAGATTTGAAAGAATGGCTACCCACACTAGGATGCGAGGAAAACTACCACCTGTGCATTGAAATGATCGCATCCTACGGAATGCCAGTCGGCCAAGAAGTATTTGAGACTTGCGTGTGGGCTGGCAAGTTCATGGCATGGTGGGGCAATAATGACAGTTGTAAACGCTTGACACGCATTGCAATCAAGAATCATATCTGTCATAGTTCCAGAGCGAACGATATGAATATTCGTCAAGCCTTGATTGACCGATATGGTGCCCCAGGGAAGAAGAACAGCCCAGGAGCCACTTACGGATTCAAGGCTGACATGTGGGCCGCACTTGCTGTGGCCACGACCGCTTTTGACAAGAGAAACGAATTGTATGGACTTTCATAGTTTTACCGAACGACTCGACAATCCAAAACCCTTCACATATAAAGACCAGCCCGGAGTACGATCCAAGTGCCCTGCCCATGATGACTCCCATCCCTCGTTTGCCGCATGGGAAGGTAGCGACGGGTATATCCATATGCGATGTCAAGTTGGGTGCAGTGAGGACGCTATTTTGCAGTCACTCGGACTCACGCAAGAGGACCGGCGCATAAGGGAGGCCGTTGTCTCCACTAGACCGCGAAGTGAGACGTACACGTACACTGGACCGAAAGGGGAGTACCTATTTGAGAAGGTGCGTTACTACACGAAGGAGGGACGCAAGAGTTTCTACCTTCAATGCCGGTTTAAGGATGGGCAACCACTCAAGAAGGGTGAGTTTCGATACCCGACTCCGGAGGACGCTGGGCTAGGATTAAAGGTGTACTGCCTTTACAATCTACCAGGGGTCATGCAGGAAGCGAAGGGTGGCGGCACGGTGTACTTTTGCAACGGGGAGAAGGCCGCGAACGCCATGCTGGAGCGTGGATTCATGGCGACCTGCCTTGCACACGGCGAGAAGTCACAATGGAAGCCGTACTACGCCGACCATCTACGAGGGGCCACGGTGGTCATCGTGGCCCAGCGGGATGCACCAGCAACCGATTTCGCAAAGCGTGTCAGCTTGGAGTTAACTCGGGCCGGTGTTCCGTGCGCCATTGTCAACTCAAAGACTGAGGGAGAGAAGGATGACGCGTACGACCATCTGATTGCGGGATACACGCCCGACGAATTCGTGCCGCGTCATGACCTTTTACCGGACGACGAAGTGCGAGGGTTTGTGTGGGCATCCGAGGTCACCCCAGCAAAGGTGGACTGGCTCTTTAAGCCGTACTTTGCATTTGGGACGCTGGCCGGTATCGAAGGTGACCCAGGTATCGGCAAGTCGCTCCTTGCGGCGGCAATGGCGTGTGTAGCCTCTAATGGGGCATCCATTCCCGCCTTACACACTGAGTCCCCACCCATCAATGTTCTCCTGTATGCGACCGAGGACGCGAAGGAGTATACGACGGTTCCGCGACTCATGGCGCTCCAAGGCAACTTGACGCGCATCGCCATTAAGGATGAAGTGGTACCGCTAGACTTTCAGGGGTTAGAGGACATGAAACTCAAGATCAAGGCGACTCAAGCGAAGCTAGTGGTGATCGACCCTATTACGGCGTTTATTGAGGCCGCATCCGGTGTGCAAGGGGCAAAGATTAATGTCCACATGATTATGGATGGCCTCAAGAAAATCGCCGCAGAGACAGGGGCTTGCATTATTTGCTTGCGTCACCTACACAAGGGCAACGGCTCTAAGGATGGAGACTCCAATCCAATTTATGCTGGCCTTGGGTCTATTGCTATCGTCGGAAAGTACCGAACGTGCCTCCAGATTAAATGGGATAAGAAGCGCAAGGGTTACTGTAACGCTACGCACATTAAGACCAACCTCGGGGAATACGGTGAAGGGTTCGCTTACAAGGTTTACCGTGGCCCCGATGATCTCCCCAGATTTGAATGGTCCAGCAAATACGTCCACGAAGAAGAGGATCATCAGGCTGACGGGAACTGGTACGACTATTGATCGAATATTGTAAACTATAGATATGGTAACCACAGGACTGACAACGTTGAGTATTGCCATTGACACAACCTCGTCTGTTTTGGGGTTGGGCAAGCAACTTGACACGAACGGAATTGAGGGTGTTATTAAGTACACCCAAAACACTCAGCAGTTTCCCAATAAAGCGTTTACTGCGGCTGAAATCACGGAACTGCACTCATGCGGACTAAAGGTGGGTCACGTCTACGAGGCAGGTAACACGGTAGATTCGTTCGGGCAATCGCAAGGTCGAGCCGCTGGCATTTTATCGGTCCAACATTTGACCAATTTACAGGCCCCAAAGGGCACAGTCATCTACCGGTCAGTCGATTACGATGCCACCTCAGACGATCTACACCGACCCATTTACCTAGACTTTGTGGCGTTTGCTTCGGTTGTCCGCGCAAGCGGTTTCAGGCCAGGAGCGTACGGTTCAGGGAAAACCCTCGCCTTTCTTACTGCCGCCAAGCTGATCGACTTCCGCTGGCTTGCCGAATCAAAGGGTTGGACGGATTCTCTGTACTACGACGATTGGGATATTAAACAGCAACGCGAAACCACGCTCCTCGGGTTGGACGTGGACATGAATATCATTCGCGGGTCGGGAGGCTTATACTAATGGCTCCCGAGCACGAAGGGTTCAATACCATGAACGCTATCATGGAGATTCGCGCTGACATTAAAGAATTGTTAGTTAAGGTAGCCAAGATGGAGGAACGAACCTCCAACTTACGACAAGTAGAAACAGATGTTGCCTCCATGCAAGGACGCGCATCTATCATGGGCTCATTCTGCGGGATTGTCGCTGGAGCAATGTCGGCTATTGTGACCGCATTCCTAACTCACCCCTCAGCGCAGAGCAAATAGGAGAAACGGAAATATGAAACGAGTGACTTTTGAAGTGTTCCTTTACGCACTCATTGCTGGCTTAACGGCTTATAAGGGTATTAACGGACCCATCGACGCAAACGCGATAGCCACTATTGTCCTAGCGATGGCGATAACGGTCAAGGCTAAGTACAGCCTTTCCCCAAGTGAAACGCCGTTAGCTGGCACGGCCTATCTCGCCGGGGTGTCGACGGCGGTACTGGAAGGTACGTCAACACCGACCACTGGAAGTGCTGTATGAAGCCAGCATGGACTAATGAAGACATCAAGCTCCTCCGGGAGCTTGTAGGTCTGGGTCTTGATATTCCCACCATCCAAGGGCATTTCGAGGGTCGAAGTTACGACGCAATTCGGCTCAAGATTCGCAGTCTGCATTTGCACGTTACGCGAGTCAATTCCAAGACCCCTCCATTCTCCCACGAGAATGCGGCAATGCACCCGGCGGTCATTGATACCCGAAACGCGTATATCTCCCAACTAGAGGAAGAGAACGCGATCCTTCGCAGTCAAATCACGTGGGCTCAACATGCCGACTCAACCCAAAGAACCGGTGGTCTGCTCACGCATCGAGAATCTGACGTTCACTATGCAGACGCTAATCACCTTTTGAGTTCATGCCATCAGACATGGATTAAGGCTCTTGAGGTTATCAAGCAATACGCTCCTGAGCGCATCCAGCTTGTATGGGGTGACGACTACGTTGCCGGTCGAGGTATCTATAAGAATCAAGACCTAGACGTAACCGTTTCCAATGCAGAGTCGCAGTGTCAGATTGGGGCAGTTCATTTTCGAAGGAGAATGCTTGCCTTGCGTGAACTTACAGATGCGCCGGTGTCTATTCGGTGGATGCGAGGTAATCATGAGTACACAAATGGTCACCCACTGGCTGGTCAGTTGTTCTTAATGGTCAAGGACATTTGCGAGGATATTCATGGACTTGACTTTACGTTGTCAATGGATGCAACGATTGTCAACCTGGCATACGAGGGCACACACAATGCACTCTTCATGCACGGCTACGGTCACTCTAACATATCGCCAAACTCACCTCGGTTTATTTCCGACGTGAAGGATAGGCTCCTGACTATGCACCGCAATTTGCATCCTCACGAACAAATTCACAGAGTCGGTTCAGGCCACACGCACCAGTTCTCGGCAGACCTGGAGCGCACGATTGGCCTCAAGTGGGATACGACCGGTGGCTGGCAAAGGAATGCGAGGGTTCAGCTTGGTTTCAACCAAAGACCGAGCGGTTCTATTATATACGTTTCACTCCCAGGGATGGATTCAGAGATTCTGAAACCTATCGGGTTAACCCCCGACACGAACGTTTATCTCCGCGAGATTGAGGATTCGCACCTACCGGCACGTAATATGCAAGATGCCGCAGAGTGCTTGATCGAGTACAGTAACCTCATGCAAGCCAAACATTCTGGAGAGCCCGGGGGTTCGCATGGCATGTTGAACTCTGGAAGATGGTAGAATACATAAGTTACTCGGTCTGATGGTGTTCACAAACAGCCCTCCTCACCAAAGGAGGGCTGTTCTAATTTATAATGGCTACAAATAAACCACAGAGATCACGGTACCCGATATACCCCAATGACCGCCTCTTAACATTCCGTGAGGTGGCCGCACTCAAGAGGGCAAACCTGGAAACTGTCCGTTCGTTTTGCCGCAAGAACTTTCCGCTTATCCAAATCGGTAGACGCAAAGCGGTTTGGTTATCGCAGGTGATAGATGCCGCCATACCGTACACACTGACCGAGGATCAAGCCGCGTCACTGGTGGCAATGCCTGACGCCGAGCACCGCAAGATGCACCGACGCAATTACTTGATCTCCCACCGAATCGGTTTCGGCCAAGACCCAGAGATAGCGTCAATCTCAACAAAGTCGGCCAGGTCGGAGGTGCGCAGGTTAAAGAAACTGACAGGTCAGACGCCACCACTACCCACCGGTTACAGGTACTCCAGTTTGCAAGAATTGGACCTTGCGGCTGTAAATTACCGCAAGGCCCAAGAAGGGTATCGTGTTGAACCCCATAAGGGGTTTAGTTTGAAATAGCTACCTCCCGACTCGACTCAGGCGCTTCGCGTCCTTACGTGGCAGTTTCTTTGGGTTGGTGCACCCCGTGTCACCCATGACCATTTTCATGAATGCCGGTGGAGGCATCAAGAGCGCGTAGCGTTTCTGTGGTTTGTTCATTTGCTTCCTCCTGGAGTGTAGACGGGGAATGTTCCCCGTGTCTTGCGATATGCTTCAACTGATTCGCGGTTCCACATGATTGTGGAACCAAACTTTACAGTGTCGATCTTGCCCTTATCTCTGGCCTGGATAATACCACTTCTGGTGATACTCAGGATAGCGCAAGCTTCGTCGGTGGTGCAGTATAGTGATGGGTTAAGATAGAGTGGGTTGACAGGCATTACTTTTCCTCCATGTTATTCTGGATAGTAGCTACCATCACTGACCCCGGATTATTCGGTGGTTCGATAGGTTTCAAGAATCGCGCCCCCTTAGCCCAGACGTCATTAGGAATGGTGCAATCGAGTAACGCGCATACCGGGGACGGAGTACCACCGATAGATAAATACAGCCAATCCTTTTGACCTACGAGGGCTTGATCTTGCACCACTTCGTAGCCGTCTACGATGGGCTTGGCGTAAGTCATATCTCCTTGCCGCTCACCTACTTGATTGCGCGTTCTCACCCAATTATTACTCCACGGGGACCATACCATCCACGACGGATGCGTCGGTAGCGACTTATCGGTGACTAATACAAATCCTAGTTCTACTGGTTTCATGCTTTTCCTCCTTCAAGTAACTGTTTGATTGATTGCCGAATACTGCGTTCGGCGCGTTCGATGCTGGCGACTAGCTCGCGGGTGTCGTGACCATTGGCTCCTGCCGCAAGTGCGCATTTTGCCGCCGCCACTAATGACTCGGGTCGCTCTCCAAAGTACCCAAGAGTTTTCCACTCCAGCCGCTTCTCGCCGGTCTTCTTGCCACCTCTGGCTCCTGACTCTTTAATGTCCACCGCAACATAACGCTGGACTGCGAAATTACGGTCGTCATCCCTGACAACCTTTACGTCCCCCTCAATGGGTTCAAAATTCAAATCTAACATTACATGTCTCCTTGTGTTTGTTTCCGGATGATGACGCGCATCTGACGGTAGCTGATAGGCTTCTGTCTAGTGTTTGTGCTGGCCTCACACTTATTACAGTGCGTTCTAGTGGTGCCAGCCGCATAAAAGAACAGCAAGCCGCAACGGGCGCACAGATCATAAAGAGGCTTCATTCTTCGTTCCATGACACCTTGATCCATGTTGCTTTCGTGCCCTCGATAGGAATGGTTTGGGTTAGGTAGAGCTTATTGGAGGCGGTCAGCTTTTCCAGTAGTTCATCATGAGCCTGACGGCTGAAATAAAAGTCCAATCTAAATTTCATGGACCGCCTTTTTGGGGTCACTGGCTTTCTGGGCGCAGGTTGAGTGGCTGGTCGTCGTTGCGTAAGTCTGATGGGGTTGTCAACCCGGACTACGGTCAAGTTGGGATGCGGGAAGCGAGCGGCGCGTATTGCCTCAATAGTGCCAACCATATGAGTGTCAAAGTCAATGACAATGTAGCCACCATCATCGGTCAGGCCCGTATGCGCAATTTGACTGAACATCGACATTTTCTTCCTCCCTCATGTGCTTGGATAGCACGGTAATAATCTCGTTCAACGTCATAACGTCTACAGCCTGTCCGTGAACAGTGAGCACGTTACCTTCCACACTTCTCGCCCACGCGTTTCGCTGTCGCAACTCTCCCAGGATTGCCTCAGATGCCGCCATAACTGGTTCAGCCAACAATGTAGCGGCTCCTCGCGTCAGCATAGCCTCAATCACTCGCTCGGGCAAGTATTCTTGAGAAGTTGGCGCACCCTTGAGTGAGGGCATGATGCGGATGCTATGGTTGGTGATATCGGTGATCTTGTGGCGAGTAGCGCGTCGGCCACTACCGATAACCAAGAAATCGTTTACTTTCATGTCGTTTCTCCTGCTATCATTATATCACGATCAGTAGTTGATTGCGCACTATTGATAGCGACTCTGATAAACTATATACAATCACCACTCAGGTTACGGTAACCATTTTGATGTTTGCTAATTTCATAGCAATATTTAATGAAGCAATCCAAAGACAGGCAAATCGGTGGTAGATTTTGAATCGTTAGTTATTGATCCCTAATAACTTCTAAGCAGAATTTTACAATCCAAAGTGAATACCCTAATTAGAATAAGGAAGGTTCTTATTCTTAACTGTGATTTACTATGATTCAATAACTTTTCTGTAATAGGGTCTCTAGGTGATCTTTACGTCTCAAAGAACTTGAGACAAGGAGAAACGAAATGATTCCTGAACATAAAGCATTTGCATTAGGGTCACTGGCCACCGCTTTGGTGCTTCTATCCGCATGGCAGTGTGCAGGGCCACATCTACAACCCGTCACGCACCCGGAAGACGCCCATATTCATGAGTTATGGCTCAACCAACATGCCTTGTACGTGGATGGGCCGACGCAAGACATGTTCATAAAGACGCTGACCAATCCAAATAAGTACCACGTCGATCATATCTTGCGGGACGGGGAGACAGTGACGCTTATAGGAGAATTGAGATGAAGTTTTGGTGTATGTATTACGGGAGATTCGTTTCCTATGCTGACATAGACAACAAGTTAGCGGTCGTGTCAGTGAATTATGGAGACAATGACCCGTTGCCGGACGTGTACCATGTCGCATGTCAAGAGCGGCACGATATGGAGGCGCTTAGTGGTCAGTAAGCAATCCAAAGAATACTCAGGCACGACCGGCGACTGGATGCACGTGGAGTTCTCAATGAGCGAGTGGAATAAATGGCGTACCAGAGCAAAGTTTGATCCACACGAAAACACTAGGCTGTTAAACCAGATTGGATTTGCAAATCGGGATTGTGTTATCGCTACCAAACCTGACATAATCGTGTTATCCCAGCTAAAGCGAGTGCATTCGTATTATCGCTACTCAAAGGAAAAAGCATGGGCCAAGGAGAATGGAATGGACATTATTGTACGGAGTTTTAGGGTTAATGGGTGTGTCAAATGAGCGGACCCGCGTTTCCTGTTGGGCGAGTGCTCGACAGGAACGATGAGGTGGTTCAATGGGAAGCCCAGGGCATGTCGTTACTGGACTACTTTGCTGGGCAAGCCCTGAGCACGGTACTATCCGACCGGCTACGAACCGCAACACTGCAAGGGGTGAGCGTCGAGGATATTGCGAAACGTTCCTACGATATTGCCCGAGCTATGCTCAAAGAGCGCGATCAAGTTCTATAGCAATCCAAAGAAGGGCTCAAGCAGTCCAAAGAGGAGACAATGAGATTTCAACCACGACCAGTAAGTATAACACGGGATACTGCGCGAGAGCGAGAGGATAAATACCCAGACTTAACGCGTACCCCCGAGGATGACGCCGAAGAACGCGAGGCAGTGTCCCGCAATTTACAAGCATCTGGCGATTATGATGAACCATACTCCCCAATATAAGTAAAGACGCCGTAAGCAATCCAAAGAAGGCCCCGAGCAATCCAAAGAAGGGGCCAGCAATCCAAAGAAGAGGCAATCCAAAGATGAATAATATTAGTATTGTGGGCCGACTGACGAAGGACCCAGAGGTCAGGACGACGAACAGCGGCAAAACCACCTGCTCCTTCACCCTAGCCGTGAATCGCCGCGGGAAGCGTCAGGAGGGATCACCGACCGCTGACTTCTTTCGCGTTACATGCTGGGAGCAATCCGCGAGGTACGCCGGTGACTACTTACGGAAGGGTAAATTGGCAAGCGCCACCGGACGGATGGAAGAGCGCAAGTGGACCGCGCAAGACGGGCAGGAAGTGCGTATCTGGGAATTGGTAGCAGATAGCGTTAATGGGCTAGAGAGACGTGACGATGACGGGGACCCCGCTAACACAGGCACCGGTAACCGTTCCACGTCATCGGGCACTACAGCGACTGCGACCGAGGAGTATGACCCATTCGCCGACGAATAGCCACGGACGCGCAAAAGGCCCATGCTTAGAGTTCTAAGCATGGGCATTACTTATTGACCTTGACGGTAATCAGAGCATGGGAGACGGTCCACAACAGCCGCAAGTAGCCGGTTGACCGTCACGAGCGCAAGGAACGCAAGGAGCGCCAACCATAAGGCATGAGTGACCGTTCGCCACGTCACCACCACCTCAAACAGTCTCGCATGATGCGTAGAGACTTCTTACGACTCGCTAACGTCCAAGACGCGATATTAACCGCGTGACGTAGCACCGCCGTATTCTCCCCATTAGCGACCGCCAAGAGATACCGCGACCTTGCGAGTACATACGCTTTACAAGCCTCATCAACTCGACTTTCAAGAACCCGAACCCGGCAACTAAATGGGGGTATACGTTCCAATACTGAACTTCTTATTTTCACTTATTCACCTTAACCTAGTCCGCACCAGAGACTAGGTACCTAAAAATCCCCTCAGCCAAAACCGAGGGGAGAAACGACCGATAGTTAACTACTCTTGACAAGTTCAGAGGCCGACTGGCAGGGCATTGCGTAACGCGCCCCGGATGCCTCATATAGTTGCTTGCACGTCATGCCCCCGGAAGCGGTGGATGCGTACCATCGAGTAAACGCCGGGCCAGTAAACTTCCACTCCAGAGGTATCGGTACCAATGGCGAATTCGCCGCAACGAGAATATAACCGTCCTCAAGAGGAGGTAATGAGTCAGTATGCCGCTCCTGTTCTACCCCCAGACTCTCAGAGGCTTTATCTTCCAAGTAGCGGTTAATGGTGGTGCCGGTCGCGGACATGTTATCCCAGTACCAGTAACGGTCTACGAATAACCCCGTTAATGGGTCATAGTCTAATAAATAATCATCAGCCGCCCACTCACAGGCAAGGTCCAGTGTTATCTCTCCTGACTTAATACGCGCCCAATCTGCGGCACTAAGAATATCCTCAGCCTTGTAATGCTTAATCACGAGCCTACGGGTGGCGCATGAGGTATTGGTGCGCGACGACATAGGTGTGCTGGGCGAATGATTCCACCCATAGTCGAAAGCATCATACTCTTGCCCATATGCGTAACCATACGCGGAGAACCAACACCCGGTAAGGTCGCACTTATAACCGGCATCCTTATTGACATGAGAGATACGGCCATCGTGCGAGAGTATGGCGAACTTAGAGCCACGCATCACACCCATACGTTCTAACCGTTCGATAGTCTCAGGATCGTGGACCGCATCAGCACGAATACCGCGCAAGTGAACTCGGCAAAACTCACGAGTATCAGACACCTCCGTAGAACCGTACCCGCTCAAAATCCCGTTGTGTGACAAGACCACTTCGTCGGATAACTGAACAGGATGAGTGTTAGCTTCGTTGACTTTGCCATGAGTCGCAAAGCGAGTATGAAACGTCCAAGCGAACCCGGCTTCATGCAAGGAGGTAATCAGCTTATGTACCGTTTCAGCGTTAGCGCGAACCCGCCTTTTAACGTGTACGCGCCCGTCGGCCCACGCTACGCCGACGCCATGAGGGTTGGCCGCAATAGCCGACTTAATAGTCTCCAGAGATACGCAAGGCTTACCAGCAACTTCGATAGGCTGAGAAGAAATGATTAAACACATTTTAAGCAACAACTCCAGATTTTTGAATCTTTTCAAGGCGATCATTACGAATAGGGAGCGAGGTGTCTACCCCACACTCCAAGGCATATTTGAATAGGTTAGGATAATCCCGCTTGCGACGTTCCCAGCAGAAGCGCCAAAACGCCGGTAAATCACACACCCCGCCATCAGCCGTTTGGCTAACCGAGCAATCACGAGTGTAGGAGGCTACGGCATGAACAAATTCGATAGCACCCACGAGGTTAATAGCTTTAGTGGATGACCGAAACATACGAACTTCAGCACGACCACTTGAGCCTAGTTGAACTAGATCATAATGCCCCGACGTTGACGACAGTACCTCCCGTATCATGCCATGTCCGCGTGACTTGTCAAATCTGCTATGTCGTTTGAACCTTTTAATGCGCCCAGTGAATCCCCCTTCTACTGTTTGGCACCAATGGTTGCGTGCGCGCCGCGCGATCAATTCACACACGTCTTGGTTGACATTCAGAAATGCCTCAAACTTACCAAGATGCAATATGGACCACTCATGAGTGCATATTGATACGTGCAACCCGTATTCATTGTTAGGAATCTTAGCATCATGAGTGCGCAAAGCCTCAGACAGTTCAACCGCTAACCGCTTAGCGTCCTCAAGATATGTGGGCGGTGTAACCGATTCGATACCGTATGAGCCGTCCAATGACCCGTCACGCTCAGCGAGGCAAGGCTCGTCAAATGCCGACGTGATTATGCAGACATCAGCCGCCAATGCGCCCCGCTCATCGCAGAATGCTTCGACCTCGATTCCCATTTCGTACGGTTGAATAGTTCGCCTGCGCCATGGTCGAGAGACGGAATGATAATCAGGAATGTAGTTAGATTGGTTATCATCGTCGTCATTCTCATCATCCTCATCGTGGCGTGGTTCAACAACCCACCCGCCACCCGCACTCCACCATACCTCGAAGCCCAGCTCCGAGTAACATGACTGAATGTCCCGGACTTGTCGGTTAGTAGGGATAAGCGGTAGCCAGACAAACCCCCCGTCAACGTATACGTCAACCGCCTCAGCTTTCCATAGGTAACACTCCAATGGACGACAGTCCACGACGTTCGCACTCTGTTCCAAGAAGTCCCTGATGAGCGCATGTCGCAGATGAAAGCGATAATTGCCCCAAAGCGCCATTATCAGCCTTTCCGCACGATCCCGGTTACGGTAGACCCGCATATCTAACAAGTTACGAGTCAGACGCCTTCGGTATTGACGACGGCGCATATTCTGCCTAGTGCAGTCAATGCAAGGGCAAATATCTTCCTGCGTGACCGAACTCCCCGTAGTTCTACGCATTCTCTCAGTAAAGTACGCAGAAACCAGATGCAACTCCCGATTAGTCTCTTCGTCTGTCATCCCGTCGCAGAATTGACGTACCCCAGCTTGGAATACTTCCCAGCCTTCGGTGGTCGCCACAAACGGCAACGGTTCCGGATAATCACATGCTCGTAATGTACCGCTATCAGCGAAAAAATGTAGAACCCCCGATACCCCGGTATGTTTCACCCCTAGACTCTGAGCGCAATAAGATGCGAATGCAGGAGCCATTGCACAGCCTTTTAGCCAGTCAACTAGAGCTTCACCAGAGTAGTACCTGTCAGCAGGCACTAATAAGTCGCCTTCGCACTGCACATATAAAACGTCCGCAAACATTAGTTCACGGTCTTTTAATTCAGACATTTTTGTTTCCCTTGCGCTAACGTTCCGAGGGTTCGCGCCCTTCCCCGGACAAACCACGACGAATAGTTAAACCCTATCTACTCCCGATGCCTTACGGAAGAGAGCTTCATTAAATCCTGCGTTATCGGCTTTGAATTGGATGCATAACACGTCCACTAGCACAAGCATGGCCGACGTATGAGAAGCAGAGAGACGAGCAATAGAGCCTATTGCTTGAGCGATTAAAACGTAATGCTTGCGGCTCATTCCCCTGAGTCCCCGACAGATGTAACCAAGAGCACAAGCCCCGCACCAATAGCGAGGCCCAGCACCACACACAACAGTAAAGTAACCATCATGGATAGCATATCATATACAGTGATAGAGTGTCAACTACCTACTTTGGCCGGTTCCTACCTATCGGATGCCGCCGAGCTTGCGTTATCGCCTCAATTCTCACTTGCATCGTGCTCGATTCACCCCAAAGTACAGTCTTAACCGAGACGAATGACCTTTAAGGAGAGCGCAAAGTATCAGCTACCCCTACACATTTTCACCCGTTCACATATGAAGCACCCTAGGGGGAGGGTAACAGTGGAGCGATTTTGGGGAGGGGCCTATAGGTCATTCAATGAAAAACCAAACCAATTTCCAATTTCAGTTCCAAACCCCGATCCAGATTTAGAAAAGCAATAGATTTACAAATTAGTTACCTAGTATTATTACGAGGTTATCACTCCATCCTAACTAAGAGTAGCGCAGGTAAGTTAATCGTGATTCATTTTAGGAGACAAGAACAATAAGAGTAATTCGTTCCCCTCTTTCAGACTGGTTCTTTTCCTGTGTCTTTCCAGATTTCGTTGTCTGCGGCGTCTCGCTCTTGCTATCAGGGGAGCGTGGAACCGATCTAGCGTACCCGATCTGTCAAGTTTTTTTCTTCGTTTTCTTCAAGATTCGTGTTCTCATGTTGCATAATCATGTATGGAAAAGGAAATAGAGAATTTAATCGCAAAAATGAAGTTTCTTTACAGGATTACGCAGAAACAGAATCCTGCCGACGATCTTATGTTTGGGATTTCTATGGGGCAGGCGCATATCTGCGATATGGTCCGGGAAGACTTGGAGAGGATATTGAAAAATGGAAGAGAAAGTTCAGAATTACATTAAGAAGTTGTCCGATTTGTATTTCGATGCTTGCGCGGAGTCATTGGCAACCCATAGGAAATGGAACATAGAAGAGGGGCCGGTTCCTATCCCGCAGTACGTAAGGGATGCGGCGGCGATTCGTGCGACCATTCTCGGGGAAATCATTGCATATCTACAAGCGGAGTATGCAGAATGAAGCCGTGGGCAGAAAAGTTATCCTACGTGTCTCTTATTTCGTCGGCGCTACTCATGTGGCTTGGGATATATCTCAAGCACAAAGTTGGAGCCGGTTTCTTTATCGTCGGTTGCGTCGATATTGTGTCGTGCTACACGATTGTAGGGTTATGTGGACTGGCGGTACAAAATGAACCCTAGTTTAGACCTGGAAAGGTTGCACCCACCAGGGTCCAAGTTACCGCAAGAGTTCTTGGGGCGCATGGACGTTGTCCTAGAGTTAATATCACGTGGTATGCCTATCGGCCATGCGTGCGCGTCGGCAGGGGTGCGTAGGAAGGACTTCGATTACGTACGCAAACACCACGAGGAACTATCAGACAAGATTGCGAAGGCTCAGACAGAAGCAGTCGAAATGTACCTTGACCGCATTGCGTCGGCGGGGGTCAAACAGGTCAAGAAGAAAACCGTCGTCAGCGAAAAGGGGACGATGGAGATTGAAGAGGAAGTTTTAGGCGACTGGAGAGCGTCTACATGGCTACTTGAAAGATTTGACCGGGAGAACTTTGGTCCGGTGGCCGGGGGTGTCACTGTCAATGTAGAAGTTTCATCAATGATTCAGGAGACAATCAAGGCAATCCAGGGTCAGGATGCTAAAATGGAAGTACAAGATGCGGAATTCACCGAAATCACAACAGAACAAGCTGGCGGCACCACTGGCACAGACTAATTCATTTCAAGTGCCGGTTACCAGTAAAGAAACTCCACAGGGCGTCAAGGCTCGACTTGCGGAAATGGCACAGTCGTTTGCGAATTACCTCGGAGGAGGTGCCGCAATCGACCCAAGGCAGTTTGGTCGTACTGGCGAAGCACGATTTACTTCTCCATCGCAGGGCGCAGTCAAGATGCCTTACGGCCCAAATGCGGCCCTTGCAATTCGATACGACGAGGTTGACTATGACACGTATGATAAGGTCCGCTTTTATCCTGTTCTGCGCGATTGCGTTAATGTTGTAGTGTCTGCTGTTAGCCGTGCTGGATGCCATTTTGTCTCGCCTAACGACCAAGCGGTCCAGTTGGCGGCAGTATTGGTTCGGCCCCACATACGAGGGCTAACCGAAAACCTGACACGGGGAGCATTGCAATTTGGGAATCAAGTCGCAGAAAAAGTCGAAGAGTACAAGTACAATGTCCGGACTTCCACGTCACAGTCAGACTCGGGGATTGAAGAATATATTTTCCCCTACGCAGTTGGATTTAAGAAATTTGTATACTTCGATCCCAGCGACACAATTTTGTGTGTTGACCCATTCACAGGAGACTTTGGAGGAATTAAACAGTACGTTCCAGCGATGGCGGGACGAATTGACATTCCAGCTTCAAAGCTTGTTCACTACGTCAACGACCGTGAATTCGACTCCTTGTACGGATTTGCCCAAACAAAGTCTTCAATCCCATTTGTACGCCTAGCGGAGCGTCTGTACGACGACATGGCTAAGTGGGCTGACCTTTATGGTGCGCCATACAAAGTAGGTAAATTCCGTCCAGGATTTACTGCTACGGGCCAAGTGGACGCCAATGGTATTCCACAGAGGGTCGATAACAAAGACATCATGATGGGTATTCTTGACGGGCTCGACTCCGGAGCATCTGTCGCGTACGCATCTGAGTTTGACCCGCAGACAAGCAAGGAATATTGGGGTATCGACCTCCTGGAAGTGAAGGGTGACGGTGCCCAACATTACGTGGAGATGATTAAGCATATCAACGACATGATTCGTACGTCGTTCGGTATCCCGGGATATGCAACCAGCGAGTCTCCAGATCGAGGAACCTACACGCTAGGAAAGTCCATGATCGACTTGTTCTTGCGCCAGGTCAATGCTCGTCTCGACGGGCTCAAGCAGGTTATCGACCAGCAAATTCTGGCCCCTTGGAATCGCTTGAACTTTGGGGACGGTGCTCCTCCTATCGTTATTGAATTTGAGCCACCTGACGTGGACCCAAGCCTCATGCTTATGACGGCAATTATTCAGTCAGCGGCATCCGGTAAACCACTTATGGACGGCAACGGTAACCAGATTGGAATTGACTGGGCCTATATCCTTCAAAGTGTAGGTATCCCGTACATGATTCAAAAGGCTGGAAGTCTTGGTATTATCTCACCGGAATCGGTAGACCCGACAAACCAGCAGGAAATTTCAGGGGAACCGGCAGGTGCGGCTCCCCCTTGAGGGTAAATGGAAAATCTAACGTTTGAAGAAGCTGTCCCCTACGTTATAGAACAAGTGGGTGATATTTTGAAGTCAAAACCCATGCAAATCTCGCTTTGGCGAGTCAGCGAAGGTACATTGATTGTATGGTTTGATCCAGAGCAAGGAAGGTTCTTGCACCGGGGAGTACCAGACGGGGAGTAAAGATGGAAAATGAACAAGAAGTAGTCTTATCCGAGCGGGACGCATCTGAATTCAAGTGCAAGGCGTGTCGCCAGCCAATGAGTGGGCACCCTGGGCACGAAACACTTTGCAAACAAAATCAGCAAATGGTGGGCGCATTATTGAAAATCCTATCCATCTTGCGAGATTCGACACAGGCGCGTCGGCTATCTGACGCACGATTGATTCAGAAAGTAGCAAGCGATACGCTTGTAGGGAAGTGGCATGGATAATACAGAAAGATTTGGAACAGTTCTTAGTGCAGTGGTCGATATTGTTAAGCGCAATCGTGCCGCAAACGGAAAAGGACCAATGATGGACGGAGACACTGAAATCGCTATTCTTCATGACGCGATTGTAGTTTTTTCAATGGAGCAGACCGGACTTGACCAGTTTAGGTTGTCCGTAAGCGTTACTGATAGGCTAGTAAGCGATTGCAAGCACCTGGCGTTTGGGTTTGGTGACAACTAATGCAAGTCCAATTCCAGTATATAGAAGACGATAAGGGAAGACTTGCGGTTCTTCCTACCGGAGAGCGCCTAGAGCGCAGTGTGGCATTTGCCAAGAAGTCCGGGCTTGACACCGACGCGTACGTCAAAAATCAAGAAGATTTGCTCAAGGCGGCACGTGACAGCGGCTCCCTAAAAGAGCTAGTAGTCGATATTAAACCGTACACCTACGGTCAAAAAATTGAAGCGGCGCGGGTGTCGACAACTGTGTCACAGGGAGAGTTCAGGCTCGATCAATCACGGATGAACTTAGAGCTAATCATGGCCTCAACGGGTATGGATCGAGCGACGGTAGAAAATTTATCACCGCTCATGGCGCAAGCAATTTTTGAAGAAGTTCAATTTGCGTCGGAACCTGACCCAGATAGGCTACTTTTTTTGTTGGAGTCGCCTACCGCTGGGGAAGTGAAGGGGCACAAAAAGACGAAATAGTTCAAGCCGAGGTCGCATTATTCGATGCGTACCTCGGAAAACTATGGGAGCCAAATATCATGACAATGCCGTATGCAGTTGCCGCCTACTTCATGGCTATGAACCGTGAGTACCGGGCCGCACAATTAAACTCAGCCCCCGCAAGAGGCAACGATGAATAAGCGTTGGTTCGTGCGTGTCGTCTGGGCATCGGGCGAGTCTGTTATCTTTTCCAAGGATGGAAAACGGATGCTATTCAAAAGCAAGACAAAGGCCGACGATCTTGTTGGGTTGATCAAGACAATTTATCCTGACTCCCAATATCGTTCCATTACTTGCGAGGAATGGTTACTGTAATGGCAGATTCAGCAATGGTCGCGCAAGCAATCGCGGATGCCATTTCAGACCAAAAGAGCTACATTAATGCCCTTTTACTGGAAGCTGGTCCCTATGAATTGCAATTTGTGTTGCCTTATTGGAAGGCGGCTCCTGACGGTAACAGTTATCCGCTCATCATGATTCAGCATATTTCCGAGGATTACGACTGGTATTCGATGCCAAATAACTATTTGACTCAATTCCAATTCGATATTTACGGAATGATTCGCGGCACAGAACCCGAAGTGCTGGCAAGGTCGGTGGAAAAGCTGGCCGCTGGCATCAAAGATGTCCTACTTCAACGGAGCATGTCATTAAATATGTCAGACGGCGAAGTAGTCGTTTACGTTAACGCCAACGGTCGAGCATATTGTCCAGTTCAGGATACGAGATACATCGAAGTATTGTCAAATCAAGGAATGTTATCTCGCGGGTTCCGAATGCGGTTCAAATGCTCCGTTATTACTCAAGCACAGGATGAATTAGCTTATGTCAACAGTCAAATCAAACCAAACGAAATCTAAAGAACCCGAAACTGAGAGTGTCTTATCTCCAGTGGAGGTTCCAGAGGGTCACATTACGACTCATTTGCACCTTTCAGAATACGCTCTGATCCTCTTAATGCGAAGGCTCAAGCAAGGCTATTTGAGCATGATAACCATCAAAAATGGCTTACCGATGACGGTGGAAAAGATTGAGCAGAGGACTCAACTCGACAATCCAGACAACATTTCACGCATGTTTGAGATTGAAGGTGGATTTTACCCTCTTGGAAGAGGGTAAAATATTCGAGGTAGGAAAATTATGAAGACAATTACAACTTTTCTCGCAATGTCCGCAATCGTCGCTGGCGCAAGTGCTCAGTCGTTTACTGTAACCATTCCCAAGGATGCTCCAGTTCGACCGGCAATCTACATGGATTTCAAGACTCACCAGTGCGGCCCGATTTTGATGACACGCATCGACCAACTCAAGAAATTTGGCCTCGACTTGTCAGCAATCGTAGGCACCACTAGCGACAATCCTCGATTTTCAAACTTTACGGGCATGACAGGATTTTCATTGACCGGCTCATGGACGCTCCCACAGACTCCTTATATTGGAACGTTGGGTGCGGCAGTGACAATGAATACCGGAAAGCAACTAAGCACAGGCATTGTTGCCACGCTCGGCGTTAAATTCTAAGCCCACTTTGAATCCCCACCTATTTTTAGGTGGGGATTTTGTGTTTTATGAGTCTTGTTTTGAAGATAGTGTATAATTTTAGTTGGTAGTGGCCTTAATACGCAGAACACCAAACCACGATCATGAGTGCATAGCCAGAAATCAATATATTTTCTATCAAATATCCCCGTCAAGGATAAGGATGGGTTATTTCGCATTCAAGTCCTTAAAACGGGCGATTGGAAGTATTCCGAGGACGAAGACGGTAACGAAGACACTCTGATCGTTACATCAGCGTTGCTCCAGGAACTGAAATCCAACTTCGAGTCGCAGGTTTATTACCCTGTGCCTATCGACGGACCCGTACAGCGCACACCAGAGGAGACTCCGGGTAAGGCGCACTCTAAAAGTGACCGACATGATTGCGGGTTTATCCGTGCGCTGGAGCTATCTGACGACCAGCAGGGCTTGTATGCCTACATAGAGCTAACGTCGCCAGACATTACCAAGATGGTTGATGAAGGCAGTCTTGCTTTTTGCTCGTCAGAACTATTTTTTAACTGGGAGAACCCAGCCACCCGTAAGCCTGAAAACGTGCTTTCTGGGCTCGGGCTCACTAATCGTCCATTCATCAAGGGTATGGAACCTGCGATGCGCGTCCTAAACTTGTCGGAATTCTCGGTCGCAACCGAGAGAGGTAACCAATCAATGCCAAATGAAATTGAAACCCTGAAAGCCGCACTTGCTAAGGCCGAAAAGGAAGCCGCTAAAGTGGTTACCTTGTCGGAAGAGGCAAATAAGGCGAAACAGGCAAATATCTCGCTTGCCGAGAAAATTAAGCAGTACGAACTGCGCGAAATTCAGACTAAACGAGCCGTAGAGCTTGACAAGTTTGGTGGAGTGTTGTCAAACGCGATGGAAAAGCGAGGAGCTTTGACTCCTCAAGCCGCCTTGCAGTTTGCCAAGCTTGCCGAAACTATCATCAATAGTGGTATGCGAGTGGTCGAACTAGCCGAAGAAGCCGAAGGTGATACTGGGTCAATTTATCGTCAGGGAACCGGCGGTATTCGAAAGTGCGATCTAATCGACATGCTTACGGAGACGATTAACTCGCTTCCGGGTGATGTCGTTCACGTTCAGCCAACCGGTAAGGCTTATAGCGACGAAGATGCAGACCTTGACGAAAACGGCCAGATGGAGATGGGTGATGCAGATGGAGATAAGGAAAAGCCAACTCCATTTGACGGCGCACACAAGTCCAAAAGTCTTTCGGAGCGATTCCAGCCTGTCCAGGCCCGGGACCGTAAACCAAAGAACGCAGAGTTCTTCTTGAGTGAAGCCAAGAAACTTGCCCAGGCAAGTAAAGTCGGCCAAGATGTCGCATTGCGCGAAGTCTTGAAGAAGCACGGTATCAGAAACATGTCGGAGGTGCCTAACTAATGGCCTTTACACAACAGGTTTGGGAACAGCCAATTAAAGACGCTATCGTAGGAGGTATCTACTACGACAATCTTAACAGTGGTCAGCCCCTTGCCGCATTCTCTTCGGTAAGCCTTGGCAATGCAACGGACGTAACGAATGCGATTGCGGCTGGTATTCAGGGAGCCGCACTTGGCAACCTGTACGTTCCCACTCCAGTATCCGCAGGTCTTCCGACTCGCCGAATCGTTGGTATCGCAATGGGTTCCACTTATAGCGGTAAGTCGATCTCGGTTGTGACGAAGGGTATTTTCCCTGCGATCTGCAATGAGGCAGTTACGGCTGATACGCGATTGTTCCACGTCGCCAACGTGAGCCGAACAAATGCGCAGACTCCGTTGACCAACTTGCCACGAATCCTTTTGGGCGTCATGTCACTTCCAAGTGGCACACCAACTCTTACGTACAACGTGGGATTGGTTAACGACACGGCAGTTGTTCCGCAGTCAACTGGCACTAATGTATTGTATTTCCCATTGGGTTATGCGCTTACCACGACAACGGCACAGTACGATTTGGTTCCGGTCGCACTCGATACGGCACCGTTCTACGCATAAGGAGATATTGAAGAAACATGCCTAATTCAGTCGCATCAGGTTACAATAAACTCCTGAGCAATATGTCGGTTCTGTATAAGAACCACCGGTTTATCGCCGACGAGGTTTGGAAGCCACTTAAAGTTAAGATGGCGACCGGTAACTACCTCAGATTCGATAAGACGCTGTACGACTACACGAATACCTACCGAGGTGTTCGCCAAGAGTCAGTCAGTGCAGACTTCGGTTGGACAAACGACGTATATGCTTTGGACCGACACGCATTCTCCACGTTCGTCTATGACGACGAGCAGAATGAAGTTGACGACGAAGTTGATCTTTCGGTTGTCGCCGTCCAGTTCGTGAAGGAGAAGCTTCTTCTTGAGCAGGAGATCATTTCGTTCGGTTCAGCTAGTCCGCTCAATACGGCTAGTCAGAACTCCGGTAGCACGACTCTAGACTTGTCTACAGCCGCAACTGCCGACTGGAAGACTCCTCTTGCTGTTGCGGTACGAGCCATTGAACTTGCCGCTGGTGTCAGTCCCAACATGCTCGTCATGCACCCTGACACGATGCGTGCAATCGTTTTGACGACTCAATACCAGGAAAGCGTCAAGTACGTTGTTCCAACGGTCGAGATTGGCGGTTTGATGCTTCCCCAGAACTTGCTCGGCATCCAAGTCAAGTACGTTCAGGCAATCGCTAACACCAATAACGACGGTCAAGCAACCTCTAACACTCGTATCATGCCAGATAATATCTGGGTCGGATACGTCGCTCCTCAGCCAATGCAAAAGTATGTTCTGACATATGGCGCTCGGTTCTGGAACGAGGACAATGTTGTGGTCGAGCGCAAGTTGGACCCAATGTCCAACAAGTACATCGACAACTACAACTGGGTCAATAAGGTTATCGCCTCGGAATGCGGTTACCTTATCACCTGCACACTCCCCGCAGGGCTCTAATGGCCGGTAAATACCCCTTGAACGCAATTCAGGGGGTATTCTTGTATTAAGATGCCATACGCGAATCAAAACACGGTTAAGACTTTGTGTCAGAACCAGATTACCAACGCAGGTGATCTATTTACGGTCGCGTCTTCTATTTGCGACAGCCAGATCGACGGCGACCTCGCCAACTATTTTTTCTGGCCGTACAACCCAGAAAACGTACAAATTAACAACCCTCCACCAGCGTACGTGCTGACCATGGCAAATCTTTTGACGGCCTCAATCATTGAGAGCATGTCATACGCGCAGGTTCAAGGGTTCGCGGACGTGTCACTAGACTCGCACGGTGGAGGTGGAGCAACCACGTACGCCAGGTACATCGACGGAACCTACAAGCGCATGATGCGAAACCTGATTAAAGGGTTCACGTCGGTACCAGAGCTAGTGCGATATAGTTCGATTGGCTCCAAACAGGCCGATAGAAAGTTTAGATTGCAAGTTGGGTTGGCATCTGATTCGCTTACTGGCGATCAAGAATGCACCCCTGCATCCAATGAATTCAACCCAGATTACGATGTCTTGCCAGGAACTTAGTGAAATATGTCAGTCATTACAGCAACCACCTTAAATTCAATCCTCGATAACTGCGTCGGGTATTACCTTGAGATTCTTGGCACCAGTGGTTCCGGGTTCGGTTACGGACCACGCAATGCTGGATGGGGAGCCGCAAACAAGGCCACTCTAATCTCCACTGCCATTACAGGTAGTGGGGATTTATCCCTGCAAGCGCAACTTGCAAACTCGGGCGTAACACTTGTGCAGATTACCGACGGTGTTACCCAGGCCGGTCGAAATCTATCCCAGCTTTTATTCGCTATTCAAAACAATATCATTCAGGCACAAGTGAGTCAAACTGTGCGAAACTTGGACACATATCTTACCTATCTGAACACCGCAAATCCGATCAACTATTGGGCAAGTTTACAACACCCTTCATGGCTTGCGCTCGGTGCTTCATGGTTTGCTGGTGTTAATCCTTCACCGTGGAATATCTATGCCGATGCCCCGGGGTCTGGACCTGGAGCCGCATATACGAATTACTTACGACAGTTAATTGTGGGCACTGGGCAGACAGCAGGTGTGACGATTGACTCCACGTTATACGCTGGAGGGTTCCCAGCATTAACAGTGTCGGGGTTGACGGGTACCGGAACGGTAACAGTTACCGGAACGGCACGTGACCCAGCCAATTATTCGTCAGTATTGACGGGTAAGACATGGACGGCTAACGTCACCACTAATGGCACGATTGCTTTGACCCCTGGAGGTGCCGCACCAGCCCCAACAGGAAGTCTTATTTTGGCAGTCAGCGGCATCGTGGCGGCAGGTGGGATTAGCGCAGGTACGATTACAGCCATTTCCCAAGCCCCAGCCGGTAGACCAGTGGAGCCTTAATGACTCTTGAGGTGCAGTTCGATTGTACGGGATGGTCGGAAATGATTTCGACCATGATGTCCAACTGCACCATTGAAAACCTTCTAAAAGACGCCGGTGAAATTCTTAACGAAGATATTGCCAGCCAATTCTGGGAACAAGGTGATCCTGTATGGTTACCTCTATCTCCGAGGAGAATGGAAGAGAGGCATCGCAACGGCGAAAGTGACCCGGCAATCCTTATTGAAAGCGGGGCGCTTTTGCGGTCATGGTCCGAACCCGGCGGCGATCACATTGAAATTATTGGGTCCGATAGCATTACAGTGGGTTCAACACTGTTTTATGCAGAACTTCAACAATATGGTGGCGCGAATGCGGAGCAATCCCACGTTCCTCCTCGACCTGTTCGGTTACGAGAAGAGGCAATTTCACAGGTAGCGGAACAAATTATAGTACACTTAACTGGAGAATAAAACATGGCAAGCATCCCTATTGCACAAGGACGTAACGGGTTTATCACTCATAGTGATGGGACCAATACGTCTACTATACCTGTCAAGTCGTGGAGCTTGACTCAACCACGAAACTTGGTGATTCCTGTCCCCGTTAGTAATAGCTGGGCGACTAACTTTGCTGAGGGTCTTCGGTCTTCACGGCTCGTCGTTAATTATGACGTGCGCATCAGTACAACCGAAATTATGAGTACGACATTCTGGGCATGGTGGTTCACACGAATCGCATGGTCTGGTGGGTTTGATGACACTCAAGCCCTGACGCTTACATGTAACAACTCACAAGACACATACGTCCTGTCGAACGCCAAAGCTGAATCATTTACGCTTGCCATCAAGCCAGGGATGCAAGTTGGATTACAGGCCGTATACGCATGTCCGACGGTACCGACAAAGACCAATGCAGTTCAGACTGGTTATTCTCCGTTCGACTCGACACGACCACTCATGTTCCAGGACACGACCTTTACAGGCATTACTGGCGACATTTATGGCGTTGAGATTGGATACAGTAACAACCACCTACCTCGCGCACCGCTCAACGGTACCAATACGATGACGGCGTGGGATGCTGGTCCAATTACCTGCAACGCAAAGTTCGACTTTGCGGCCAGGTTGACAACCAATGTTCCATTTGCGGACTCGGCGGCGATCACGATTAGCTTCTTAACTGGTACCAGGATTCTGACACTGACAAGTGTTGTTCCCAATACCACGGAAGACCAAACAGTTGACCTTGGGCAAGTGTTTACACCGTGGCCGTGTACGGTTCTCGGTTCAACGGCTCACCCGCCTCTCTATCTATCCACGTAAGGAGTATGTAATTGCCTGACGGTATTGAGTCAACAGCTAGTCTAAAGTTAATGCTTGAGGGTATTCAGGAAGTCCTGAGTGCCCTCAAGGAACTTGAAGATCAACTAGATCGTATCAAGCAAAAGGGAGGGTCCATCAATTTAGGTGGCGGCCCGAGCAATTCTGCGATTAGTGCATCTGCATCAGGCAATATGGGTAAGGCATCAACCTCACCCTCTAGCGCCACGTCCCTATTTAATCCACCATCAGCGGTCGGGGGAACGGCGGCGGCTCCCATCTCTTCGGATGGAATTCTCACTACGGCAGACATGGCGTCATTCCTTGGCGCACCACCTGCTATCGCGTCAGCCACTATAGGTGCGCCAGTTGTGGCGGATACGGGCTCTGTAGGTCATCCAGGCACCAATGTATACGCCGGGAAGATGATTACGATTTATCCTGGCGGCGCTCAATGGTCAGGAGACATTGTTCGGTACGGAAACAATGACATCGTGCGCTACGGAGGTGGCTTATCCACCGGTAACGCTAGTATTCCGTTCAGTAATGGGTTCACGCAAGAATTCATGAATAACGCCATTGTTCGGTACGGTGGCGGGGCTCAGATGTATGGCGGGGCAGGTGGAGGGGCAGGTGTTCCATCTATGTCATGGAATCCCGGACCGGGCGGCGGCGGGGGTTCGATTGTTCCTTACGGAATGGGTCCGAACTATGGCAACGTGTCATCAGGCTGGGAACCAGGGGAGCAGGGTATTGTTCGAGCCGGTAGTGGACTCCAGGTGACATATAGTGCTGGCCGACAATACCGACGTTCCGATTTTTGGGATAACAGTATTCCAGGGGTCCAGGATGCTGACTGGTGGGATATTCAAAAACCAGGAAAGAAAAAACCAGGCGACGGAAAAGACGCGTTCCGTTCGCGCATTGGTCTTTATATGGCTATTCGTACCGGCGTACAAGCTCTTGAAGACCAGGCCGCGATTGAGTCACAAACGATTGCCGGTGGCCGACCGTGGAGCAATGAAAGTATGCTCCCGTCCGAAATTGAACTCGGAGCCATTGGCATCGGAGCAATCGCGGGTGCAGGATTTGGTCAACCTGAAATCGGCGCCGCTATTGGTGCCATCACAGGAAAGATATCCAGCACAGCATTACACCCGTACATTGAGCGCGATATTGCCCAGAAATTCCTCCAAAAGCAATATACCGCCATGAATGGGGGCGTTGTGCCCATCCTGCCTAACAACCAGATTGATTTTGCGCAAGCCATGATTAACCGTGGCACACCGATTCCTACTGAATGGGAAAGCAACTTACAGTCAATGGTTATCCCGCAAACTACAGGCCAAGCGGCTATAGGTTTAGGGGCTAAGTTTGGCACCGCGATAGGTGGAGCGGTAATCGGTGGCACTACTGGGGCTATTCCTGGAGCAATGGTTGGAGGACCAGTCGGTGCTGGTATCGGAATATCCATTGGTGCTATTGGTGGAGCCATTGCGGGGTGGCAAGCCGCCGACGCTATTTGGACAAGTAACGCCCTCAAGAACCGGCGCGAAGGAATCTTCCGCGAAGACGCCAGCAAGGAGCAAATAGGCAACTTCGCAGGTATGGCTATGAGTCCATTTGTTGAGCGACAGATCGGAGCATACTACAACAATAAACTCTCCAGAAGTTATGCGGATCAAGTGATTATGACGGGTGGGGCAGATAATCCACAAGCCGCTATCTCTGCGCTGGCTGGTATGGAGCAACACGATTTTATTACCACTGCACTTGGGCGATGGTTGCCACAACTGCGACATGAACAAGACCAGGCGCGGTATTCGTCAGATATTGCTAATTCTAAACTGCCTTACGACATTGCACTAGCAAAGACTAAAAGTGCGGCAGATGTTCGTGCGGCATACACAGGGCAAGACGCCTTAGAATATTACAACAGCCAGCGAGAACTTGCAAGTACGTACATGCCGGGTTCACTGGGTCGAGCACGTGCGGAAGGGGCTATGAAGCAGTTCGTGTTACAGGGCCGCATGGATATTTTCCAGGCTGAGTCTGGCGAATCGTCCGCATACATGGAACTCGGGCAATCCGAATACCTTGGGGCCGCTCAATTTGCGGCGGCTAGTGGGTCGGTTGCAAACTCGGGTGTGTACGGAATGGCTCAAGCCAAAGCCGCACGAGAAAAGGCCACGTTTGCACGGTCGCTTGCGGATAATAAGCGTAACCCATTAAGTGACGAGCAACGGATGCGACTACGAGCGTCAGCAAACGATTTAGATGCCGAGGCAAACGTATCACAATATGACGCCATTGTCAGCAACATCAAGGGCGAGTATGCAATCGCTATGACAGGTGTCGCAGAGCGATCTGTGGCTCCGACCACGGCGTTAATGTATGGGTACGGTGGACGCACCGCAGGTGCCGCTTACGCAGACATTGCCAGAGGTGGACGCGAAAGCGTGGCGGCGGCTCAACGGATGGTGGATGCGTTCAGCAATGAGCCAAACTCCAAAGCGTCTATTGAGGCGCGAAATATCCTCGTTAGCGCACGACTTCAATCTGCACGGATGGAAATTGACCGTGCCAATGTCCCGATGGGTGGATATGAGTCCGCAAAGTTATACGGATTACGCGCAGAGGAGTCAGCACTTAAATCAGGTTTAATTCCTGGCGCTCCTGGAATGATTCGGAACAATCTACAGCAACAGATGGGAACGATTCGGTCCCATATTAGCGACATTGACGCCGAATATGCAGAACTCGCCAAAGAACACAACGGACGACCTCTTCCTGAGCAAGCAAAACGATTAGCCGCTCAACGCGCATCAGCGGTCGAGGAATTATCAGGTCTTACCCGAGAATTCAATTTCGGATACATGGACCGATTGATGTCGATTGCCGCAAACGTGCCACACGCTAACGAGTGGATTGCTCGGGCCGCATTCTCCAACCGGGAAGCGTCTCAGTCGGGAATTCTTCATCCATCAATCGGCGGTACAAAAGCGCAAATTCACCAAATGCAAGCATTAGGCTACGACCTGCGCAACCTGGCAAATGCAGACCCGCAAGGTGGTTCTGCCGCTGGGTACACAAGGCAAGCGCAAGGCGCGGCGGCTAGTGGGTCAACAATGCCTATTCAGATCGAAGTCACATTAAAAGATGACCGAGGAAATACGTTATCCAAAAACTCCAAGACGATTGAGAACTTTAAGAACGCTCAAGACGTTCGGTGGAGGCCAGGTTTGTCGAATCGTGTATACTCATAAAGAGGGTGGGGTAATCCCATTTTCCACCTGCCGGGGTGGTTGTAGAGCGCGGATAGATTCCGCGACGGGTCTCATTTCACCTCCTTTATCAGAACACCCCGGCCCTCACAACTTACCGACGGTTCAGGGCCTATACAAGGTTCTTTCCATTATTTATGACTATACATGGAGTACACTATAAATATGGAACTCCTAACATTGCAACCTAACCGCCTATCAGGTCGATTCAATTTGGCGGATGGTATCGTCTTTATCCAATTCCTTAACGGTGAGTACGAAAAAGTTCGGCTTGCCGCTCAGTCATTTGAAAACACGCTAGAGGACGCGACCAAGGCAACGGTTGCTCAACTCCAAGAGTTCTTTGTTGTACCAGGATTGGCAACTGTAGTGCCTGAAACTGCACACCCAACAATTCAATGGAACACGTCGGGGAAGCCAGTCGTGATTGATTCCACTGCACCAGCACAGGACCCCAACCCGGCTCCAGAACCAGCACCCGCGACAGAACCAGAGCAAAAGGCCCCAAAAGTAGAGGAAACAAATGAGCCAACCGCAACCCCAGAACCAGCACCCGCGACAGAACCAGAGCAAGGTACTCCCACCACCGAGCACATATCGGACGGGCAGGAGTAGATACGGGGTTAAACATGGAGTCGCCAACGTCCACGGTAAATTAGTGCCGTGGACGGCCAGCGTCGTACTCCGTGAATTCGTACACACTTCTTTTGGACCATCTGGAATGCAGATGGTGTTATTTGAAATCTAAGAATAATGGCAAGTTGGCTAACTGGACGCACATGGAGACTTCCCGCCAGCGGTAATCTATCCCTAGACACAACCGGGATAGTTACTGCCGCAGGTGGTGGGCATCCAGGATTCCAGCTTGCAGGTTCAGGGTCACTGCAATTCAATTTCTGCGGGATGCAGTTAAACTGCTCTGCCGCTGGTGGTTGCGGTGGTCCTACCGGTCCCAGTGGCGTACAGTTAAACGTCGAAGCGCAAATGCCGACAAGACCGTCGGTTACGGCCACCTTAACGGACTGGTTTAACATAGGATTCAACCCATTTACAGGTGGTGGTGCCCGAGGCGGCACTTATACGTTTTACATTGACGTTGAAGAGTGGGCCACAAGCTATATTCCATCAGCATCCACCACGATTGACGGGACTAATTTCCCAAACTACGGGGGGACAGCGCAGGGGGATGGGTTACCGGCCAGCGGCATTCAGTACACATTGCAACCGCGCATCGGTGGCACATGCTATTGCTCAATCGCGCTGTCGTCAATTACGGCTACCATTTCCTTTGTGATTGATGCCGCACTCCAGGCCGCGATTGGTACGATTTCGGACTATCAGCTTTACATTTTCCCGAACACTAGCTTTTCAAAGTTCAACGCAAACGGTAGTGAACCCTCGCACCTATACACGACTTCGTGGACTTCCCCAGTCGTACAGACATCATCCTGGACGGTGCCGGGTGCCGTATGGTCGAGCAATTTCCCAAATGGAACTCTAGCGTGTGCGGTCGATTTTGATAGCACAATGACATGCAAGGCCAACGCAGACGCGGCGGGATTGTGGTCGATCTCACACATGGTCAATACTGTGTACTCGGCAGGGTCGGCGGCAATGCAAGCCCCGACTATGTTTGCATTAAACGCTAGGGCTAAATGTTTCGGAAACGACATTCCATCCCCAGGTGTGACAATGACCGTGCAGGATAAATTCTCGCACACTTCAAACGTAACCCTGAACCCTACCGCTGGACCAACATGGGACCAAAAGAAGTATTTGGGCTCGTGCGATCTGAATGGGTACTTGCCGCCGGGGGTCGCACTGGACGAAACGTCCCCAGTGGCGGCTTGGCTTTCTTCGTTATCGCCCGACGATGCAACCGATTGGCGATGTATGTTTAACGGGTTCAAATGGGACGCGATGACAATAGCCAAAGCCACTAGCTTAAACATTGATCCGTGTACCTCACTCACCCATTGGTCGGCAGGAGCTAATACGACTCTATCGTTAGTCGGAGGGCGAGTTCACGCGGCGGCATCAGGAGGAACTGGGTCATTAACCCTAGCAGTCCAAAGTGCGGTGCGCGTATGGGAAGTTTATCGGTACTTGCAAGTCACCGGATTAGCCTCAGCAGGAGTGACGTTACATGCAAGCTTGGCTGGTCAAAGTTGGGATTTTCCATTTATCGTAACTTCGACAAGTCCCCAGTTAGACTTGTGTTGCGCGACATCGGATGGCACCACTGTTAATAGTACACAATGCCGCTACCCATTATCAGGATCAGGTGGATTCCCGATAGCGACCGATCCAGTAGATCAGTATGACTTGGGTTGGGGTGTTAATTTCTGTGACTCCATTACTATTAGCGGCATACCTAACGGCGAATCCATTACGCTAACTGATGTTTCATTAGTGAACTCATCCGACCCTGCACGTCAGGTTGCGCTTACCATCCTGGAACCATTTAAGGATTTCAACTTGGGGTGGACCTCGGGGTCTGACAAAACCTATTTGCAAGATTTGCTGATCTTGGAAAACGATTATCGACCGTGCGATCTACCAGCACTCGCGCATATCGTTCCATTTTCGGGTTCACCAACATACCGATACTACGCCATTTATGAATTGCAGTCCATGTTGGCATACTTCCCAGGCATTACTGCGACACTGCTAACCGCTCCTACCGATGGATACCACTCGACCTCGTTGCCGGCGCTTATCTTCGGTGGACAAGGGGCGACAGTGGATACGGTCACCGGCATTTGGAAAGACTGGATAGACCAACCATTAGGGGCAACCATACCAGCACAAGACTTGTGGGACGAGGTAGTTGTGTATCCTGGAGCGGGAAACGTGTGGACGCAAAGTGCCGCTTTTGGTGGATACACTCCTTTGTGTGTGTCGAAGTCATTACGTGCTCAAGGATGGGGTGACGTATTCACCTTAACTGGTACCCCAAACGTGGGTGCGCAAGTTCAGCTTTACGAAACTGCCACACCGACCACTCATGAAGGTTCCGGGTACTCAAACAGCATCGGTGGGTACCTGACTGGCGCTACTTGGGCGTTTGGCAACGTTGATACCACATCTGAATTAAACCAACCACCAATACCACACCTAAGCGATCACGCGGTATTGCAAAATCGCCAACGGTGGAGAGCATCATTTCGTCATGTTGCGGTTGTCGTTCAGGGCTCAGTTTGTGGCTTTGCGCGAAATGTTGGATGGGGACTGGTCGCGTTTGGAGGCGCCACCAACGTCTACATGAATCGGTATATCAAGTCGTTTGACGCGACATTTACCGTTGGGGCATTTACCGTTGATGATATTGATGGATACTGGCGATACGGTTTTCAGGCCGCAATGGACTTGTATTACGTTCATGCTGGCGGCTCAGACGTATACTATATTAGTAGTGTCGGCAAAGAGGACACATGGAGTACAGAAACATTGATAGCATCAGGAACACAAGTTGCGGCTGACTACGCCAAGCCTCTTGACATGTCAATGGCTGTTATTTTTGATTCCGGTACATGGAAAGCGTACACGAAAGTTGGGCGATCAGCGTTCGCTTTGGCTGGGACTGTTCTAAGTAGCGTAAGCGCCAGTAAAGCCGCTCTTATCTTCGAGGATGGGGTTGTGCGTCAGTGGCGATTTGTTGTGCCGTCCGGTAGTAGCGTGGATAGCTACATCAGTCAAGACGGTGGACAAACTTGGGTGCCTGGATAGATGGAAGTTCTACATAACGCGCAGGTTTACATGTGGCCCACGCACTCTCTGTTCCCGTATCGGGTTCAACCACAATACCGTGCCGCATGGTATCCGTGGGAGTTTGGAGACGGACCTCTCACAAACGGCGAAGGTGGAACTACCAACGTTGCCCACAATTACGAAGGTCAGCACACGACCTCGACCCCGTTGCGTGTCCCACACAACGCGTTCCTTCAAGCAGGAATTGATGCGCTGTACGATACTGAATTAGCCCTAGTCACGGCGGCAGGTGGGTACGATTCGACCTTGCCGTCGGTGACCTGGACTTCAAACGCTGAAACAGGTTGCTTCTACCAGCCATTATGGGGTAGTCAGACCAGCCGAAGCATGGGCATTTCGGTCATGACTAGCACGTACACGTCCGCAAACACTAACAAATTTGAATTGACTTCAACCGTATCCAACCACCAGGCTTTGACGGTAACCGTGTCGGCGCGACCGCAACCAAAAGTGTTCTTTGCCGCTGGCACCCAGGGGGGCGTATCAACCGCTTCGGATACTCCTCAAGTATGGGTTGGAGTCAAGCAGGGGGCCGTCTACTGGAAGGTGATCTCTGAGTCAAACGGCGACTACTTGATCCAGCAAAGCACAGACTCGGGGGCGACATGGATTACCCTTCAACAAATTCCAAGGACCAGCAGTACATCACCTCAACTGGCTGGGTTTGATTATGGCAACGGTGAACCGCTCCTGGACGTGGAATTTAAGCTATTATCCGAGCGCATGTATATTCGGCTTAATGACCGAGCGACGGTATTCAGTTTTATTGCCAAACAAGAGACAAAGTACCTCGTAGGCATGTTTGGAGGCGCGTCCAATTTCTTGTCTGCGAACATGTGGGGTGAACCTGGCAAGTGGGACAATACCATGAGTATTGCCACTCCATATCATAGCGCACCATATTCGGCAATGACATACGATTCGCTATCCATGGACAATGCTCCTGATAGCGGTGCT
>Ga0007819_1000027_pt1 | contig 50888 bp, 54 predicted proteins | sample CryBogCBE07Jul09_FD_71203 | JGI IMG/M metagenome (GOLD analysis project Ga0007819, IMG submission 71203) | Freshwater microbial communities from Crystal Bog, Wisconsin, USA - CBE07Jul09 | ecosystem: Environmental > Aquatic > Freshwater > Lake | place: Crystal Bog, Wisconsin, USA | collected... | reverse complement strand
TTAATGCCATTACAAAGATGGAAAAAGAGCGAGAAGCTAGACTGAAGCATCTCGAAGAACAGCAGCAGAAGAACGAAGAGAGAGAGAAACAGAATAATAAATCCAAGACAAATTCAACTAGACGCGTTAATGCCATTACAAAGATGGAAAAAGAGCGAGAAGCTAGACTGAAGCAGCTCGAAGAACAGCAGCAGAAGAACGAGAAAGAGAGAGAAAAGATTGCAGAAAAAGAACGACAAAATACAGAAGAAAGACAGCGAATCGCGGAAGAATCTAAAAAGAAGAATGAAGAGAAAAAGAAGAAAAATCTGGAAGAGCAGCGTCAGAGGAATGAAGAGGAGAGGAGGAAACTTGAAGAGCAGCGTCAGAAGAATGAAGAAGAGAGAAAGAAACTTGAAGAGCAGCGTCAAACAATAAAAGAGCCTTCAAAATGGGCAAAACAGGTTAATGCAAAATTACAGGAATCTATGAATGAATTTAGTAGAACAAACGGAACATATAAAAAGAAATCTGCAAAAAATATTCTACAAATAGCTAAAAATGCAGCTGCTAAAGCGACTGCAAACCCCGTAACTGCAAATCCCAGAAACACACAATTGCGATTAGAGGAAATTCAAAAAGAGATTACTACAATGAATACCTCCAATCCTACTTATAAATTATTGGTAGATGAATTTGAAAGATTATATCAAACGCTTTCTGCTGAAAATAAACAAAAGATCGAGCTACTTAATACATATATAAAGCGTGCTAAAAGAGCAGCCTTTAATAAGGATAGAATTCTATCAGAAAGTACTAGAAAACATATAGAACGACAAGAAAGCGCACGTAGAAAGAGTATAGAAAAACTGGAACCAGCATTTGTGAAGCGTGCACTCAATAATACACGTAAGAAATCAATTAACTCTTTAAATATACTACAAAGTACCATACGAGAACCTAAAAGCGCTCAGATGGTAAAAATGAATGAAATAACTGGTATTAAAACGGAAATGAATCGTATACGTGCTACACCTAATCGAAATACAACACATAAGAGATTAAAACAAACAATGATAAAACGTCTAGAGAACCGATTATCAAAATTAAAACCGTAATGTACTCCCTTTTTTCACCAATAAATCCATTAGAAATAGAACAAAAATTCCACTTGAAATAAACATGAGCAATTCTGATGTTGTATTTTCAGGTGAACTCATGTTCATATCATCAAGTCTTGCAAAGATTTTATCAATCTTCTTCATAATTTCTTTGGTAGATGTGTTATCATGTGATTGCTCCTTATAGTATTTACCGCCAGGAGGTGGCAAATGCTCCATAAATGATGTTTGGGCACCTGCGGTAGTAAGCGGTTTCCAAAACATATTTACAGATGGATTCGGAAGTGTCGCGGCAGATCCTGCACGGGCAACACCTGCTTGTTCAAATGCAGTAAGGAAATCGGGCTGTAGCCGATAATTCTCCTGATCGGGTATATAATCTGCAAAATCGTCTTCATCAGGAGATGCCCCAAAATAACGTTTACGTGCTCCCATTGATTCTGTAACAGTTGGCACAGTCATAACATGAGCGCGTTGTTCTTCTACTAGATAATTTGCCAATGGATCTTTATCGTATTTAGGAGAACCCACTGGTGCTGTGTTATATTTATGATCATCCGCATCATTTGAAGACTTAAAAGGTTCAAGAGATCCCTGCGGGGCAGTCACAGGGGCATGTTCACGTAATCCAATGGAAGAATTCATAGCGGGAATATCCGGAAGTTTGGTGCCAGCAGGTCTATCAGGGTCATTTATATCTAAATATGTAGCGGCAGGCCCCTTACATCTTCTCGCTTTTCTGCGCTCTTCTTTTCGTGCTTCCTTGGATGCATAATCTTTTATACATCCCGGAGATGGAGCCCCTAATGCTTGAAAGGCATCATCTAAAGCACAATAGTTCATTGCCTCTACTACCAAAAGCAATCATTCTTATATCATAGAAATGAACCATTCACGACTGCCGATTGTAGTTCTTTATATTGCTATTATTGTATTATTTATGTACTGTATATATTGTTCAGTATATCAACGTGATACTTTTATGAATTATCCTCAGTTAACAGACCCTACACAGTCTACGACATCTGCTGCTAACACGACAAATGAAGCGAGTGACGCAAATCAGCAATATGCAATGCTTCTTCTTTATTTAAAAAAGAATCCTGCGACATCGGCTAGATTTATTGATGATATTAAACATAAATTCTTCAATGAAGAATGCACTGTGAAGAGCTTTATTGATTTTGATCATATTGCAGAAATACCGACTGGTATGGTTTTTTAAAACCGACTGGTATGGTTTTTTAGAATCTCGACTGGTATGGTTTTTTAGAATCTCGACTGGTATGGTTTTTTAGAATCTCGACTGGTATGGTTTTTTAGAATCTCGACTGTGATATGCATTTAGACATATAACAAATACACTGTTTAATCAGGATGGCATCTAAAACAGCTATACATTCACAGACAGCACAGCCAACACAGTTACTGCATTCATTTGAAGCTGCCATGGCAGGAATGGATTCACCTGCTAAATTGATTTATGGATTTCTTCTAATTCTAATTATTGTATATTCTTCAGTAATTCCATCAGAATATAGAGTATTTGCAGATTCATTGCTAGGTAGAGTATTTGGTATTGGAATTGTATACGGAGTTATTCAATCCATGGGTTGGGTCTACGGTTTAATTACTGCAATGGCATTTGTACTTCTTCTTACAGGTGCTCCTCGACTTTCTATGATGGAAGCATTTGTTAACCAGGGTGAAGGGTCCAACCCTTTGCGCGAAGGGTTCGATGGTGGTGGCACTGTATCTGAAAAGCAAATTAGCGGTAAGCGCTGGTTTGTAGAGAAAGTTCTAGGAGAGAACCCCTCTAAAATCGCAGTTGATCGAGTAACAACGCTTGCACCCAGTGATTGATTATGACAGATTAATAGAGATGAATGATTGGCCAACATTTTTATCATTTCACGGTACAGCCGATGGAGTATTACGTGCAATTATGATTCTGTTTGCAGGTGTACTTATTGTAAAATATAGTACATTATTTGAAGAAGAATATAACAAAAAAATAACAGAACTATATATTTATCCTTGGTGGCGACTACTTATTGTAGTTCTTATACTTACATCCGCTGTATGGTGCCCTCGTGTAGGAATCCTTATAGCATTGCTAACCTTCTTTTATTTAAGTGATATGAATACATTAATTCAACCAATGACTGATTTATAAGCAATAAGTAATAGAATGAGTCTTCCGGGCGCATTAGCGGGTCCCGCAATAACAGCAATGGCATCCATTAGTCCACTTGACAGTGTTCTTCATATTTTTAATACAAATCCATATTTTATTGGAATTATGATGTTGATTCTCAATTTAGGAGGACGCTTCATCGGTTTAGAAGTAACAAAAAAACAGGAGCAATTTTTTCAGCATCCATGGGTGCGCCGAGTTCTTATCTTTACAGTATTATTTGTTGCAACTCGCAGCATTTGGGTTGCATTCTGGGCGACAGTCGCAGTCGTATTATTGCTTGGTTATCTATTTAATGAAAACTCGGCACTCTGCATTTTTGGACAGGGTGGACAAAATGGATCTACTTGTTCACAGCAAGATGATGCAAAAAATAAAGTAGATGATATGACACCTGAAGAAAAAGAGATTTTACAGCGATTAATGGCTAAAGCCCAGCATTATCAACCGACTACGAATAGTGCTGCGAATATTGCAGATTCAGAGGATGATGTACTTCATACAGATATCTATGCGGCTAATTTATTTTTATTACGCAAGTAATATGATTCTATTTGTATTTATTTTACATATGCATACACATGTATAAAATAAATATATTTGATATTTGATATAATTAACGTATTTTACAGATTGAGTGTAATCGTATTAGCAACAGGTTGAACTGCCTTTCTACGACCGCGACGCTGACCAGTGCTGCCCGTATAATTACTCATATTATCCGAGAACTGCGCTTCAGATCGCGGGGACATTGAATGAAGGCTTGAAAGCTCTGTCATCGCCTGTTGCACAGGTTTTTGCTGAGGGATCGAAATGGGAGGAGGTGTCATCGCAGGAGGATACATATCATCTGCCTCACGAACTTCTTTGAATGTTTTGAGAATATCATCGATTCCTGAGGGACCTTTCATTTCTCGACGTTGCGTGGGTGGAGGAGGAGCCGCTGCCATATTTTGAGGCCCTTGTTGAGGTGGCGCCATTCCATTTGATGCTTGATAGAATGCTCCAGGACTCGGCTGCTGCTGTTGCTGTTGCTGCTGCGGCATTCCCATTGCAGCTCCCATAAAATTGCCAAATCCTGGCCCTGCCTGCTGAGCAGCGGCGGCTGCAAACTGCTTTGCTAGCTGCGGATTATTTCTAAAAATATCACTTGGATCCATGTTGCTCATTTTGGAGCGGAAGAATGAATTGCTCATATGAAACATAAAACCGCTTCCAACAAGTGACATAAGAAGTTTTGCTTCAGGAGGCATACTGCCGCGACCCTTGTACTTATCATATAGTTCCTCAAATACTTCATCAAAGTCTTCAATATTCTCGTGGACTGATTCAGACCAGCCATCAAGTTCCCACTCGAACGGATTGAATTTGCCATTTAAGAACTCAGCACCCGTCACGACGCCCATTAGACATTGGCGCTGAAAACGAAGTGATGCCTCTAGATTTTTGGCATCCAACAGGCGATCATATTCTTGTTGTACTTCTTCCAATGAGTTATCCATGGTAAATCGCTTCGTAAGCGTATAACCCTTGGTTTGAAGACGATTCAATTTATTGATCAATTCCGATTTCTTCTTGCGCTCTTCTTCAGGGCTAAGATGATTCATAGGAGCAACGGTGATAGATGGCCCTGATGCAGATTGATCATTTGAAAACATACTTGATCCAGCGCCATCCTTATTAATAACGACTTCAGGTTCAAAGATACTTTGATTATTTCCACCATTCATCGATGGAATATCAAATGAGATCGCCTCGAGCGGCTCCAATGAATTGACCCCAATGTCCTCGATTGGACCAAATGATGATACATTTTGTGTGGCATTTGTAGCCGGACGTGAACCAGGTTTATTTGATAACAACCCAATACCAAGATCATCCCCCAAATCTTCGCCGCCTAGTTCAATTACATTACCAACGTCATTGCTTAATTTAAATCCAGAATCATCCATATTTTCAACAAACGAATGCATATCAGATATAGATACACCACCAGAGCCGTTCATATGTCTTTCATCATAACTGATTTTTTAAGCACTAAAACGGACGCACCATATAACGTGCAACTATACTTAGTATGGTTCCAAGAATTGCTCCTACAATAAGTTGTTCCACTGTATGACAGTGTTTTACATATCTTGATATAATAATAGATACACCATATATAATAAGTCCCACTTTTACAAAAGACCGTGTAATGTATGGATAATAAAATCCAATAAAGAAGGCAACAATTGCGGCATGCGACGATGGCATGCCAGGATTGCCTTCTTGATTTCCATCATTGCACCATAAGTTACAATTTGTAGCACCAAATGGTCTTGGATTACTATTCCCCATAATACCATATTTAATGGATTCGGATATTCCTACTGTTCCTAGAAGCCCTGTAAATGCGATTATATGTGGATAATACATTGTAATCGATCCATTCAATAGATATAATACGCCTATCGATAGGATAGGTATACAGTATAAAAATATGACAGATATCGATAAAATATCTGCAATGTTCATATAATCTTTCTATGTTTATTTAATTTATATAATCTACCGCCATACACAGTGCATCTGCCATATCGGATTTCTTTTTAGATTTATTCCATTCTTCATAAATTGCCTTATTTACCACAGATTCCGTCTCGAATAGAGAAATAAGACGTTCTTCTGATTTGTGTTTTCGCTCTGCATATCCTGCATCACCTTGTTGTGCATCACTCACTTTCTTTTTGGCATGAATGAAATGGTAGGCAGGAGTTTGTCCATGCTGTAGAAATTGCTCTCGCAGCACTGCAAATAAAAGTACTTGCACTGATTTCATATGTGGATTTTTAAATACTGGCTGATTTTCTAATAGCACATCCGTACATCCTGAGAATAAATGCCACTTTTCTTGTGCAAATGTTCTTAGCGAATCATGTACAATCTCCAAAGATACCTTTGATGCATTTGCTTGTTTTGGCTGTTCAAATCGTAATACGAACTTTTTATGAAGCGATTCGATGCATTTATCATTTGTAGAACCGAGTTGCTCGCAGTCGTATTTTTTTACCAATTCTTTTAGAACCTTATTGGGGGGTAGTTTTCTTCCATCCAATTCAGGAAGGATCTTGTGTGTTTTAGGAATATGGCGTTTGCAATAATAGGTGTGATTGACATGGTATGATGCTTTTTGTTTACAAGAAGTACATGGGATTGATTCTACTTCTTGTAAAATATTGCAGTTTTCTAAGGCAACAACTTGGTTATTGCCGACTGACGAGGCAACAACTTGGTTATTGCCGACTGACGAGGCAACAACTTGGTTGTTGCCGACTGGCACTGAAGAAGACGATGCATTCTCTAAAATACAAAATGCAAGATTCTTAATACCAATATCAAAGGCAAGAACCTTCATGATTATATATAAAGTATATCAATCGTTTAGATTATCTATACTAGTAGAAATGCAACAAGCACAAATAACAAAGGAAAATATTATGGCAACGCTTGAAAAGGATGTCCGAATGCTAAAAGACAGCATGGATATCATCCATGCTCTTGTTCACGAACAGCAAGAATCTATTGACAGTATTGAAGACTTTATCCATTTGACAAAACAAGATGTAAAAGCAGCGGAAACTGCATTAGTTGTGGCAGATACATACTCTATCAAGAAGAATTCAACAGAGTATATGTATTATTTATCAGGATTGGTTGGTATTGTGGGAGTAGTTATGGGATTAACTGTGTTATTCTGAGAAAATGACATTTATCAGAATATATAATACGCTCAACGAGAATCGAACTCGTGTTGGGTGCTCATAAGACACCATTCCTACCACTAGAAGATAAGCGCATATTGAGGAATTTCTTCCTACCTCACTATAGATCAGATTCTTTAAGCTCGTTTCTAGAACACTCCCCGTTTTGAATTCCGCCCCCCCTCATAAAACTGTGTTGTTCCAATGTTCTTACGATTATTCTGTAGTTCTGCGATCGTTGGTTCATAGGAGAATGTTCCAAATAGATCAGGTGCAACTGAGTTTGCCCGTTCTACACCAATTCCGTCATGCAAGTGTGTGGGATTTACCTCTGAATAGAATGGGGTAGAATGCACAATAGAAGCAGGAGGGGGTACTGTATTCGCCATTGCAAGTGATGCACCTGACCATTCTACCTGTCTGCGACGTGACTCGTCCATCATTTCCTCGGCATGATGGATGAGCCATAATTTTGTATGAAATTGTTGTCCTGCTTTTACATTTTTGCTGCATTGCGGCCGATAATCTGTTACCAAACGACCATCCTCAAGCGGTGCGGCAAAGGCGGGGTAGCGACTGTCTCTGGCAGGATATACGTCTTTAGCTGGTGCCATATATGCTGTATGTGCTCCCATATACTCACTACCAAATGAAGGAGCAGTGTATAGCATTGGGTTAGTATTACTGCTAAATCGGTTGTGAGCCATCTATCTTTATCCATAGCTTTAGTTATAAAATCATTAAGGCTCATTGCTAAAAGATGCACTGGTTTCAATAAAAGAATTTGCTCCCACTCCTAAAGAACCGGGCAAACCTAACGGAACAGATTGCAGATCTGATGCCTTTAATGCATCAACATATGCACTCTTCTTTACAGGCACACCTGTAATTCCTCTGGACTTTGTGAGCGCTTGAAGCTCTTTTAGAGACATGTATTCATAATTTGGTTTTACTTCAGATGAATCCTCTTGATTCTCTGATTCAACCAAATCTACTTTATGTTGCTCAGCGTCAGATGCTTCTTGAAGCACATCGTCAAGAGATTGATAGCCGTTATTTGCGGCATTATCGTGAACCATGGATGGCTCTGATGCATTTTGCTTTTCAGGTGAAACATTTACAACGGTTTGTGCTACTGCATCTTCATACGGTGTATAAGACCCTGCACGTACTTCGCTAGCTCCATTAGACTGTCTATCAGATACACTCTCTTCCATATCATCGGCCGGTAGTTCTGTATATTCTTTAATTTCATTGCTCATTTTCAAGTCAAGCAAGATAGATTCTAGTAGATTAATTTTTTGCTCAGATTGTTGGATACGAGTATATAGATATAATGCAATTGATCCAAACAATAAAACAAGAACTAAACCAATGGTAAGGGTATCACTGAGGTTATTCATTCTGTACTGCCAAAGGGTTTTTGAAAGAATCATAGGACGCAGTTATGCTGGGCATGCTGGGCAATGAAATAGTTAAACCATTTCTCTGCAATAGCGTATCCACGCTACTCACTTTACAAACGCCTTCTTCAAGCGAATATAGAAATGTAACAATTCCATCTTCATTGACTGTTGCAGGACAGCATAAGCGCTGTATTACCTGCGGAGACTTGTCAACTAATTCAAATAAATGTGTGCTAATGATACTAATTGCATTCCGTTTATTCCATAATTGATTACAATAGATCTCACAGCTACGCAGTGCATCAGGGGGATTTGTAGAATGATACAATTCATCAATAAACACAAGAATAGGCCCCTTACATTGCAGTGTGCTTGCAGTAAATTCAATCTCTCGTTCAAAGCGGGATTTTGAACCAGGTAAATCATCAGGTTTCAAGCATACAAAAATACGCTCAAATGGAGTAAGTGTAAGCTTACCAATTGCACACCCATATGTATGCGCTAATAGTGCATTTATCGATAAGGCACGAAGAACAGTTGATTTACCACCCTTATTTGGCCCTGTTAAAAGAGCATGACGCTTTGCAGATAAATTAACTGTGATTCGTTTTGACGTTTCTTCTAAATGAAAATCAAATGCATCCTTATTACAAAAGACAGGTGTAGACGAAGATACCCATCGCACTGGATATATATCATTATGATGTGCTAAACACATAAGTACTTCAAGTGAACCAATATACTTTAGAGCTAGTTTGAAATATGATGACTCTAAAATAACTCTAGCAGTCGCATCTCGCTGATTATCGATGTTAGGCAGCGGACATTTGAAAAATGTAAAACCATGTTTACCTAACAATTGTGATAACTCTTCATATTTAGTACGAAACTGTAAAATGAGTGATCCATTTTCTTGTATAATGTTATCTACTGATTTCAGATGTGTATGCGTCCAGTAGGGTTGAACTATGCCTTGAAGAATAGTAACAATTGCAAGCCCAATTTGTTTTACAATATTCGAAGTCAAACTATTCATCGAACTTGCATCATTCATATCAAACCCATCTTCTTTTAATTTATCAAAAGTACCTGACATCATGGAGTGTAAAATTGTCATATAATTCGTAAATGTCATGGGAATATGGAAAACCGATTTAATAATAAGATAAGGTGCAATAAGTGTTAAGATAGGAATAAGCAGTGATATACCTGGCAGAACATAAATACGAATAAATGCCCAGATTGATAATACATATGGCACAAAATTAAACATTTGAAACATAGGTTTAAAAAACAGAATTTCACTGTATGATTCGCGTTCTAACTCTGAATCATTATAGATCATGTTCGTCAATTTCTCCTCAATGGCTGCAATTTCACCGAAAATATGGTTGCATTTACCAAATAGCTCTGGATCTCTTTCAAATGCATCTTTAAAGCGTTTGCATTTTGTACTAAGATGCTGTAATTGATTTTTGTCAGATTTCCAATCATTAAGTTGCTGTGTAAATGCTGTATTTGATGCAACCGTTTGAAGACCAATCCATTTTGAGAAAATAGAAACATCAATTATTGCATCAATTGAACTCATCTTATATCATCTACTGTATTTTTATTATATATCTAACACAAATGTAACTTTTGCAATATATCAAATAATTATAATATATAATATATAAAATTGATGGAATTCTTATACTCTTGAATGTAAGCTTAAAAAGAAACCATCTATCAAGTATAATCATAATGACATCAATTAGTCAGGATATTAGTTTGATATATTCATTGCGAAAGAATATCCGGGACCCAAAAATTCCAAATAATATTCTTAAATCTATTGAAAATATCCATGCATTACTTTCAAAATCACAAACGAGCTGGAAAAAGGTTGAATGGAGAATGTCACCTGTTGTAGAACAACCTTCACAGCAATCGTATCGTGCGTCATCTTTTGGCAATCGTAATAAAAATACATTTGGCCAACACGACAATAAACATAGTAATCATAGTGCAAATGCTAATCACGCTAATCACGCTAATCACGATAAACATGATAAACAAGCAACTCATCAAAAGGATCCGTTAAATGTTAAAAATAATGATAGCACTGACAATATTCATCGTCCACCTATGCAGAAATATGTCAGTAAATTTAAGAAATCATCCGATAATGTTGAAGATACCATTCTCTACACGATCTTGCGTGGAAAGCTTAATAAATTTAGTCAATCAAACTATAATGAAATTAAAGAATTTATTACGCATATCATTGATGGCGGTGAAACAGATATGATTAAATGCTTCATGAAGCTTGTATTTGAAAAAGCAGCAAGTGAAGAGATCTTCTGCCCACTATATGCCAAACTATTAAGCGAATTGAGTTTGCAATATCCTGTATTACTAACTGAAATGGCAAACTTGTATGCCCAGTATATGGAAATCTTTGAAGAGGTTGTATCACAAGATGATGTAAACTTGGAATCGTATAATGATATCTGTAAGCGTAATACTGAGAAAAAATATCGTCGAGGATACTCACAATTCCTTGCAGAACTTATTAAGCATAATGTGATTGATTTGGACACATTTATGAAGATTATTACTAAGATTATTAGCCAAATAGAGCGTAATCTTATGAACAAGGACTCGATAAAACTAATTGAAGAATTTGCAGATTGCTTAATGAAGATTATTAAGGCAATTCAATCCTATACCCCACGCAAGGATTCTACGGATGCTGAACATATCATTCATCATATTCGATCCACTCTTAAGAGTGAATTTGGAGTGCGTATTAAACCTCTATCGGTTCGCACGGCAGATATGATTGGATTGAGTAATAAAGCTCGATTTACATTTCTTGATTTGTATGAAGCTGTTCAAAAGTTTTAATTGGCAGAAGATTTATACCTTTGATCCAATCTGTATTCTAGATACTATATAGAAATGAGAAAGACACGGCGCGCAATAATACCGAAACTAATGAAACGGCTGAAAGATTATAGCGCGTGTTTTGTTAAAAAAATGAAAGACTCGTTAGTGTTTGCAAAGCGTACTCTTAAGAAGATGCCTAGTATGCTTCTTGCAAAACTAAAAAGAGCAACATGCTCAAAAGTTGGGCGTAAGACCACTCACAAAATGTCTCGTAGAAAATAAATAAATGAAATATAAAAATTGATTCTATTTTTGATAATTGTATAATTTAAACGATTGTCAAAAATATTACCTAAGTAGAAATGTCAGACAAGTCAAATCGAAAGCATAAACGACTTGTAAAACATAATAACGGTGATGAAAGTGATTCCAGTATAGATGATAGGGGTAATATTCGAAATCTAATTGTATATGATTCTGATTCTGAATCTGATTCAAAAGCTAGACATTATCGGTCTTCGAGGCCTGTTCGTAAAGCTGCTATTATTGCCAGTAAACACATTGAAAAACATGTGAAAGATAAAAGAGCATCGGATCGAATTAAAATGATCGAGAAAACACGAATCCATTTTATAAGACCTACCAAGAATATTACACCCTCTAAACGTAAATATGTATCAGACGATTCGTATACTGAAGATGAATCATATGTGGAAGAAGAGGAAGAGGAAGAGGAAGAGGAAGAGGAAGAGGAGGATCAAGAGGATGAGGAAGAAGACGGATCTTACGTAGAAGCAGAGGAGGAGGAAGAAGAGGAAGAGGAAGAAGAGGAGGAAGAGGAGGAAGAAGAGGAAGAGGAGGAAGAAGAGGAGGAAGAGGAGGAAGAAGAGGAAGAGGAGGAAGAAGAGGAGGAAGAAGATGAGGAAGAAGAAGAGGAAGAGGAAGAGGAAGAGGAAGAGGAAGAGGAAGAAGAAGAGGAAGAGGAAGAAGATGAGGAAGAAGATGAGGAAGAAGAGGAAGAATATGATGAAATGGACGAAGAGGATGATACAGAAAATATGAATGGAATTCATAGAATTTTACTAAAACTGGGTGGCGGACACTCGTCTGAAAATTCAATGGTGCCGCAAAAATATAATATGAAAAAAGAACCTAAGATAGTAAAACAATTTGTGAAACTGCTAACAAAGCCCATGCAAGATAATACAATTGACACGCAAATCGGACAATTTAAAGAATTATCCCAAGAAAAACAAAATGAATTGATTCTTGCTCTTCAGAATCGTCCAGTTATTAATAACAGTGGTGTAAATCTTATGTTAAAAATTCTGACATTAAAACTACCATCCGATATTCAGGCAGTTATTCTCTCAAAATATAACAGTCTTCAAAATCTTGACACATCCAGTAATGAATACTTTAAAATGCGTGCGTGGCTGGATAAAGTAGTAAGTATTCCATTTGGAATTTATAAAGATATTCCTGTTCGCCTCGAAGATGGATCTGAAAAATGCGCTGAATTTATGAGAGCATCCAAGAAATGCATGGACGACGCAGTATATGGCCAGGATGAATCAAAGCTGCAAATTATGCAGTTTATTAGTACAAAGATTGCTAATCCAAATGGTCGTGGTTTATGTCTTCTATTAATTGGTCCACCAGGTATTGGAAAAACAACAATTATTAAAAATGGAATTGCAAAGGCACTTGGATGGCCTTTTCAATTTATCTCACTTGGAGGCGATTCAGATGCAAGTACATATACTGGGCATCAAATGGTATATGAATCATCCCACTGTGGTAAAATTGTAAATTCTCTAATTGCATCAAAATCGATGAGCACAGTACTTATGTTTGACGAATTGGATAAGATCTCTCAAACACCAAAGGGCGAAGAAGTGATGAATCTGCTTATTCACTTAACAGATCCTGTGCAGAATGGGGAATTTGAGGATAAATACCTGTCAGGTGTACCAATTGATCTTAGTAAGGTCATGTTTGTATTCAGTGCAAATGACATTAATAAGATTGATAAGGTTCTACTGGATCGTATGCTTGTTATTGATTTAAAAGGATATGATCTTCCTCAAAAGACAGTCATTGCTGAGCAATATTTACTTCCTATTGCATTAAAAGAGGTAAATCTAATTGAAAAGATTGGGATCTCTAAAGATATCATTACAACTATTATTCAAGAGTATGCAAGTGAAGAGAAAGGTGTTCGCGAACTAAAGCGGTGCATTGAACAGGTTACTCAGAAGATTAATATGCTACGCATGTATAATTCGCCTGAGTTGCCATTTCATATCAAAGAGTTTCAACTACCATTTGTGGTAAAGAAAGATCACATCAAACTATTCATTAAAAAGAAAGAAAAGAGCGATGCTCCTCCGTTTGGAATGTATATGTAATTATTTATCCAACATACTAGCAGCAAGTGCCATTTCAAGATTAGACATATTCTTAGATGATTTACGTCTTTCACGATACATTTTAATTAAGTCACTCTTAAGTTTTCCTTTCATCTCCTTATCAGAAACACCTAGTTTTTCTAATAAGGTTTTAAGTACATCAACTGTAAAGATACGACTCTTGCTAACTACTGTATCGTTTTTAACTGCGTTTAATGCATTCATTAAAGAGCTGCGAGGTGATTTATTTTTAGAGTTCTTTCGTGTATTATTCTTATGCGATCTCGATTCTTTATTATATTGCTCTTGGAGTTTTTTTGCAAATTCGGCATTTGCATTCGCATTTGCAGTCGCATTCGCAGACGCAGACGATTGCTTATTATTAGGGCTAGAATTCATATGCTCACTCACTAATAATTCATAATGTCCATCATTAATACGAAGTATATCAATCATATGAGAATATGCGCGTTTATAGAACTGTATTTTGTTAATAAAAAATGCACCTCTTTGTTTTTTAACATCATATATATTCATATTGATATGAAATGCATCGGCTGCTACTTGTGATACTATATCGCCATCATTATTGTTCCATACACCATCTTCTCCCAATTGATTTATTCTATGTGTAGGATCCGCGTTATTGTTTGCATTATTGTTTACTATGAAATAGGGCATGATCTCATTCATATGTCTGTGCATATATTCAACCAATCGTTGACGTAACTGTGTATGTGTAAATGACAGTCTAGGTATATGATGCACCATGCCTGCTTTCGACAGTGTATCAAAAAAACAATTACCATCATCTAGAGTTTCGACAATATCGAACTGTGCGCTTCTAGCAAATTCATTGGCGCATGTATCATATTTTCTAGCTTTACATGTATATACGCGTTGAACCATTTGATTTGCTATTCCATTTGTAGCCATTCCATTTGTAGCCATTCCATTTGTAGCCATTCCATTTGCTGCCATTCTATTTCTATTGTATATTATAATCATAGTATAAGATACTGCCAATGACAATACTAAAGAATGTTAAAAATCCTTTTGAATACATATTGCCATTACAGTCTTCTCCAAAACATTTATCCATAAAAAGTTGTACCACATTTTTCTTATTTGATAAATTGTATTCAACTACACCCGCTAGGCATTTATTAAAACAGTAATATGACAGTGTAGCTGTTACAATAAATATGAAGAATACAATTCGAAAAGTGTCCCCTGGTTTAGAAAAGAAGAAGAAATATATAAACCCCACAATAAATACAGTATAATGTAATATAGTTACAGTAAAAGACTGGTGTGTATCTTCTAAAAAGAACAGTATTGTCTTGAATAATGATGTAAAAAACTCCGTAAGATATTGTTCTGCGATTTCTAACACCATTTTACTGTATATAATTAAGATAACGTTCTACTAAATTTGCCCTCATATACTAGAGAATGCAGTTCATTTCCGATCGCTTTCAAGGTGTATGGGCTCCGCCTTATCTTAAAAAGTTTGCATTCAAAGTCGCCATGGTTCTTCTTGTAATTGGAGGAATCAATTGGCTATGTGTCGGTCTATTTGATACAAATGTGGTAGAATCGATTGTCGGCAATGGGTTTTTGGCAAGTTTAATTTATATGCTAGTCGGTATTTCCGCAATTGCCATTATGTTTGATCGTGATACATATTTACCCTTTCTAGGACCCACATTGGCACCCTGTTCTGTATTACAAGACAGGGTCCCTCCGGGTGCAACAAAAGACGTGAAAGTTGTAGTAGTACCTAATACAAAAGTCATATACTGGGCCGCCGAGTCAGATAACGACAAACTAAAAGAGATGAAATCATGGAAAGAGGCCTATGCTAAATACGATAATGCAGGGGTAACTACATCTAATTCCGATGGAATTGCTATACTCAAAGTGCGCGAACCTCAATCATACAAAGTCCCCTTTAAGGGCAAATTAGATCCGCACGTGCATTATCGTGTATGCGGCGAATCAGGATTTATGGAGAAAGTCAACACAGTATCTATGAATAAATCTGAACCCGAGGGATTTGAAAGCGAACAAATGGATAAATACAGTAAGGGACGAAATTTGGCAGATAGTTCCGCCAGTATCTATTGAATTATTTAATTCAATCGATAGTTCTACCAGTATCTATTGAATTATTTAATTCAATCGATAGTTCTACCAGTATCTATTGAATTATTTAATTCAATCGATTCAATGATATAAAGATTCATAATATAATAACCATATAATCACAATGACGCAAACACCTGTCACACTTCTAATTCAACTTCTACAAGAAATTGAATTAGACGAGTCAATCGAAGTAGTTGATACTAATTATGTATCAACTCATCCACTTGTACGAGCGGTAGTGTATTTGGCGAATCAATATCTAACAGGAGACGATGGTTATGGACTAATACAGCAAATTATTAGGAAGGGATTCAATATTTATCCAGGAGAACAGGACCGATTTGGATGGCTAATAGGCTGTATTCAACTAGGACGTGGAGTTATTGTATTTGGTTAGTGCACTCCCTAAAAAAGAAAATATAATTGGAGGATGAAAATTGTGGGTTTGGCAGTGAACGCGCCTGTTCATCGTCAAACCACCACCATTCTCCTGACAGTGGATGTTTAAATTGTGCAGTATAGTGACCACCGATATGTGTTCCGTGGTGATCAGATACACCACGAAGTTCATATAATGCCGTGCGACGCACATCCTTTGATTCTTCTGCAAAAAACTCTGAAAATGAAAGAGTAGCGCCATTATATGGACAATGTGTCATATTTTTGTGACCATTATAATGAAAACGATGAAGCGTTATAAATAAATTACTTGGCAGTTTCCACAAATGTGAATATTTTTTAGCAGTATGACGCCCGTGACAGTTATTACACTGATATCCTTCAATTTCAGACACTTCATTTACTTCATTTCGAATCCAATCATAAAATGTTACACCATCACACGGAACTTTTAGTGAATTAAATATTTCCCACTGATATGTTTTATTTGTGCAATTTGTACATTGCACTGTTTTCCGCATCATTCCAAAAAATAGATGAACGACCTCGCTGTTATTTTTAGATAGAAATCGATTCCATCCATTTTCTCCCATGATTTGCATTCTTTCAGAGGGCGACGCTGTATCTGATACTGACTGTTCTACATATTCTACTTCTGTTTTCAATGCTTCGTGAAAATGATCCAGTAAATAGACTAAATATTCATGACTGTCATTTGGCACAGGCAGTCCAAACATTTCATATGGACCACCCTGCACTGCTTTACGAACCTCAGAGATAAATCCAAGCGGGCGCACATAAGCCGGTTTATATGCAGACCACAGAGCTCTTAGAATATCTTGATAGGCAAGAATAATACGCTTATTTGCATCTTCAGGGCGATTCTTTAACTTTTCTACAAAGTCATTGGTTAAGCAAAATACATTCCATTCAGATGATGCACGTATTAGTTGTAGCGTTGTATTACAATAACAGGTGTTCCCCATATTTTGTATACCAACCACGCCTTTTAACAAGGGATTCTGTTCTGCATTTGATTGCATCTATGAAAATAGATTACATCAGGGCTTAAGTCGTCGTTAACTAGTCTTTACTATAAATGGCAGCACACAATATGTATCACATTCAATTATTAAATGATCTACATAATTGGTTTCCTGAACTACTTTATAATTCCCAGCGTTTTCAAAATGTACAGGATGTTCTTGGATATATTATTCAAGTTGCAAATCAAAATTCATATCAAATGAACCAACAACGTTATAATACATATCAATACCAAATGGGATATCAAAGTGCCTCATATCCAAGTACACCTATTATTCATTCAAGTGCACCAGTATCGGCAAGTGCATCTTCTGTCCCAGCCTTTACATCTTCGAATCGATCTACTTCTCGTTCTACAGGGGGTATATTTGATTTATTATTTAATGATCATTCGATGGAATATGATGAACCTGCTGCACATATACATATTTCACATATATCTCCACAGCCTGCTGACAATCTTCTATCAAGTATTCTTGGCCAAGTATTGTATGGACGCAGAGATACAACTGCCATGCAAAACTTTCTTAATCAAACTGTAGTTGTACGCCCTAGTGCTGAACAGATTAATTCAAGTACTGTGGTAAACACTGCCGCGGAAACACAAGATGATAATTGTGCAATTTGTCAAGATGAAATTGAGCAAGGCCAGGATATGCGTACAATTAATCATTGTCATCATATATTTCATAAACACTGTATTGATACGTGGTTTGAAACCAATGTGCGTTGCCCTACATGTCGCCATGATATCCGAGGGGGACATCATGCGCCTTAAGGCGCATGCCTCCCCCTTAAACCCCCTGTTTAGATGTATTGGGCCCATGTTTAGATGTATTGGGCCCATGTTTAGATGTATTGGGCCCATGTTTAGATGTATTGGGCCCATGTTTAGATGTATTGGGCCCATGTTTAGATGTATTGGGCCAGTGTTTAGATGTATTGGGCCAGTGTTTAGATATATCTGGAGCACATACTTTTCCTTAACCCCCTATGTTTAGATACATCCAACCAGTGACCTTAAATATCTAAACCGCAGGGCTAAATACATCTAACCAGTGACCTCAAATATCTAAACTAGTGACCTTAAATATCTAAACCGCGGGGCTAAATACATCCAACCAGGGGAGGAGGGAGGCATGCGCCTAAGGCGCATGATGTCCCCCTCATCCTCTTAAGTAACAAGTAGATCACTTAAATCCTCAGGAAGTTCTTCAATTGTTGTTTCATAATGTTCCTCGATCTCTTTAATGCATTCAATCTCATTTCCACAAATCAAATTAATAGCAACTCCCTTCTTACCATATCGTCCAGATCGCCCAATACGATGAACATAATTTTCACGTTGAACTGGCATCTCATAATTAATAACAAGTGATACCTGTTGAACATCAATACCTCTTGCTAGCAAATCGGTGCTAATGAGTACACGGGTAGACCCTGAACGAAAATCTTCCATGCGTTTTTTGCGCTCACTTACTTCCATATCGCCGTGAATATACTCCAACGTAAACCCATGTGATGACAATTGTTTAACAAGCCACTCTGCTTTTTGACGTTTATTTACATAGATAAGTGCTTGATTTACAGTAATTTGTTGATATAAATCAAGCAGAACAGGTAGCTTCCAATCTTCACGTTCAATGTTTACATAAAATTGTTTAATACCCTCCAATGTAACTTCGTCTTTTGGAAGAAGAATGCGTACAGGATTATTCAGATAGTTCTCGGCAATGTCCAAAATATTTTGAGGCATTGTTGCACTAAATAGTGCAAGATTTGTTGATGCAGGGAATTTATTATTTAGAATTGCTTTAATCTGCTCTGCAAATAAATCCTCTAACATCTGATCTGCCTCATCCAAAATTAGATACTTTATGTGCTCTAGTCCCAAATCTCCGCGCCGAATAAGATCAAAAATACGTCCAGGTGTTCCTACAATAAACTGTGCACCATTTTTTAATATATGAATATCATTGCGAACTTGATTACCACCTGTTGCGGATAACACTTTAATATTCATATAATGTCCAATTGATTCAGCGACACGTTCCGTTTGTTGTGATAGCTCACGTGTGGGGCAAATCACAAGCACCTGTGGAGCTTTAATGGTTGGATCTACAACCGATAGTGATCCAATTGTAAATGCACCTGTTTTACCAGTACCTGACTGGGCCTGTGCAAGAATATCATTTTTTAACCGCATTGGTACGATTGCCATCTGTTGGATCTTAGAGGGTTGCTCAAACCCATAACTGTATACGCCGCGTATTAGGTCATTTTCCAATCCCATATCGTCAAATGTATCATAGGATTTAACTCCTATGTCGTAGGTTAAAACTTGTTTAACTTGTTTAACTTCCAAGTCATCCATATTTATTTTCTGTTATTGAAACTACAGAACATCTTTATATTGTTAGATACGTAGTAACAGTATAAGGATGCGAATGAGTGAAATGAGCAACCCATAGAAATGTGCAAACAAGATACACTAGCAAATGAACGAAATGTACAAACAAGCAAAAATATATAAAATTGATTATTTAAATAAAATATAATATAGATAGAATATGGAGATAGACGAAGTAATCGAAGCAGGTTTGGAGTTTGAAGATAATGATTGGGATGAAGAATACGATGAAAATGTGATAGAAGATGAGGTTGTCCAAGATGTACGTCCTGAATTAAAGCGTCTATATCAGCAGCACCCAGAGTGTATTCTAGACTATGTCGAACAGGTTATACCAAAATTACACTTACAATATGTACCACCTGGTGGACCAAATAATGAAAATAATCACCGGACATACCCATTCTTAACCAATTTTGAAAAAACAAAAATTATCGGTCTTCGTGCTAATCAACTTAGTAAGGGATCATCACCATTCATTTCAGTTCCAAAACATATCACGGATGTCCGAGATATTGCCAGATTGGAACTTGAGCAGAAACGACTGCCATTTATTATTAAAAGACCCCTTCCCAACGGGACATTTGAATATTGGCGACTAATTGATCTTCTTATTCTTTAAAGAACTATAAATAGTGGAACATGAACTGTGCAAAATATACAAAGTGGAGTGAGATTTATGTATTTTATATTTTTCACTATATGCACGTCTCTTTTTAAAAAATGAACATAAATTATTATATTCTTGTTCATGTAATAAAGAAAGTGATACTGGAATATTTTTTAATTTTAATTCTGTACTATAATGTTTTAAATGGTTCATTACCTGACACCTATCTTACTTATTTATTTTAGATGAGCAAAGGTCTAAAGTGTTATTGTAATAATATACTCATAATCATACACAAATACAATATTAATGGATCATCAGGATTGGACAGTTGTTACAATAAAACGTACACCTAAAAAGGATCATTCAGGTGTACATGTAAATCATTCTATTGTTCCAAAATCAGATGCGCTTGATATAAGCTATATACCACGAAAATGTGTAACATCGGAATCTTTGCAGGCATTAATTCGTAAGCGTATTGAAATGAAACTTAATCAGGAGAGCGCGGATAAGCTGTGTGCATTTCCTGTAAACACTTTTAAAAATATTGAATCAAAACGAATTATTCCTACCGAGAAGCATCAGATGGTTATTCAAAAGCAGTTATGCGTACAGCTTAAAATTGAGACGCGCTAGTAAATAGTGTATAATAAGTCAGATGTTCAAAACATACATTCAAACTACTAGTACACTTTGTATATATCAATTACGACAAGAGCGTATTTGCCCTTCTATCTATTTCCCAAATGTAGATACATTGGCACTTATTCGATGCAATCCTGATGGTATTTCAAATATCATAAAATCATCTATTTTTCCAAATCTAAAAACAATACACTATTTATCATTACATCCAGGTGATTATCAAATTCAGAAACGCTTTAGTAACAGTCGTATATCATGGGTATTTCCAGCAAAACCATATACATTTTATGATAATATGGTCTATGGAGGATTGGGTAAAAAAGATAATACTCTTATTACCCAATATATTGACAGTAAATCGACGGTTGATTTGTCTACATGTAATACATCATTCTATTTGAAACTCCCTGAGTATAATAAAAAAAATAATGCAATTGTACATGATGAACAGTACCGTGCATATATGATGAATTACTTACTAGATCCACGCGGATCATATAATGATATTTCTGTATTGTCTACGATTTATGATTCATTTCATCCTGAATTTTATTTATATAAAGAGAATATTGATAATGATTTTTTTAACTGTATTGTAGATGATCTTAACCACCCTGACGCCACTCTTTCCCGCAGTTTAGACATGTAATAAAGATGGTCATGGGTTCATCCGCCGAACGAGTCTGAAGTTCATAATAGGTACATTCACGTTTCTGACAACGTCGACACTTGAATTGATCAGTTGCCATACTCTTATTCCCTTCTAAGATCTTTTGCTCACGTTGTAGCAATTTATCCTTCAAAGCAAACCACTTTTCAGGAAACATCTCGTATGCGGACATGAATGGAATACTATATAGGGGAAATTCTCCTTCCATTACTCGGGTTAGAAGACGCGTATTTTTAACAGGCGATTCTGGATGAATATTACTTATAATGGATAACATATGTTGTCGATATAATTCGCAAAATGCAGGGACTTTCCAATTACAAGCGATATATTGTTTCTGAGCAAATTTATAGGAAGATTCAAAGATAGACTTCTCTAGTATAGTAATATCCTCCTTTGAAAACATGGATTCAAGAAATGTCAAATGCTGCAAACATTTTAGTCGCAGTGGACTTGTTTCTGGTCCAGACTGAATAGAGATATCTTCTTTAAGAGAGTTGGGATCTACCTTGGTATATACAGGCGCTTTGCGGCGTTTTATAATAACAGGTAATTCTTCTTCCTCTTCTTTATCGACTAGTTCCTCTTTCTCTTCTTTTTCTTCATCATCCTCATCGTCAAATACATCCGCTACTTTGTCATCTTCCGCGTCTGATAAAATCTCTTCTTCTTCCTCGTCTTCGTCGATGCCTTCGTTGTAAAACGAATTCCATTGTTCTACTGTGCATGGAATAGGATTATCCCACGTATGTGTAAGTGATACTAGAATAAGAATATCGCCAAACAGAACAAGACCCGAATATGGATCAGGTAGCTCCGTTTTATTTTCCGTTCCTTTCTTTCCTTTTTTATATCCAAATACAAATATGTATTTGTAATCATATTCATAATAGCACACATTTTCGGGTATATCTTTCTTTTTAAAGTATTTTTGAATAGTATCCATGGTTACTGTGCCATCTTCGGATAAGAGAAGGTTTGTCTTCTTCACTTCGCCCTTTGTAGTAAGCACAACTGTGGATAAAATAGGCATATTCACGCTATAATTAGTATATAAATGATGCTTAAATAGCGTTGGTGATATATAAATGTAGAGGATGTCGTCAATTTTTATATGGAAGGCAGATATGCCTATTATTTCTCAAACAACCGTTCGATATTATTTAGGTGCAAATTGGTTTCTTCAAGAAAATGAGCATAACTCATTTAGCTATTTATTAACCGATCAGCATCTATTTTCTACAAATGCACATCCATCTGTACTTGTATATAATGGTACATGTATGCCGCCCAATTGGGTTGGTTCTGAATTATTGGAAGTAATGGATGTACCTTATCAACTTATAAAAGAAGACAACTATGGCAAATTAGAGCAACTTGGTATGTGGATGCGATGTATTCTATATACACATATTAATGAACATATGTATAAAGATGAATTTATGAATGTGATAGAATGGAGTAAGGCAGTAAATGGACTGTGTGTGAAGCAGCCATATGTGATGCAACCATTTGTGATGCAACCATTTGTGAAACAGCCATATGTGACGCAGCCATATGTGAAGCAACCATACGTGAAGCAACCATACGTGAAACAGCCATATGTGAAACAGCCATACGTGAAACAGCCATACGTGAAACAACCGTATCATAAAATAAATAATGTGCATAATACTACATATGATAGGATGATAATTGATATGAATGCATAATCTTATCATATGTATTATTGTGAATAATGCTGATTTTAGTTGCAAGCAATTTTCACGGGTGCTATACTCAAGTATAGCAGATCTCAAACTGCTTGCAACTAAAATCAATGCTGATTTTAGTTGCAAGCAATTTTCACGGGAACAAAAAGAGGAATGAATTCATACATATATCTATTTGGTATTCTTTTGGTAGGGTTTGTAGTTTATTATTTTATAAGAGATAAAATCTTTGACACCGAACCCTCGGTTATGCAAATGCCATTAGAAGCATTTCAAGTTCCCGCCCCTGCTTCTATTGAGATTCGACAGGCTCCTATCTATCCCGAGAGAGTTGTTGCACCTTCCGGTCCTGCTTCACCCAGTCAAGCACCACCACAGCATGAAGCGGTCATCTATGGTGACCCCATAGCAAAAGATCCCTACAGTGAATCACATGAAAGTTCAGATATTCCCGAGAATCTACGTCATCCTGAGCGATCTTTTCGCCCAACACCCTTAAATGACAATAGAGAAATGGCTGTACAATCAGGCATAGCAAGTGAACATCATCAAGTATCCTCCTCAAATACACAGCAGTTTCAACAGGAATTTATTCAAGGCGGCGGTGAATTTATGCCTGGTATTTTTGCAAATGACACATTTGATGATCAAAGCTATTCTGCGTTTTAGGATCAATGCATAAGAATATAAAGACAGAGGATGAGTTCTAGATAAATGCTATCAGATTACTGCGATGATCGCCTAACAGATAAAAACACAGTGCATTCCTATATTCCTTTGTATCAGACATTGTTTGAATCAAAGCGAGACACAGCTACACATGTGCTAGAAATTGGCATTGGTCCCGCGGCTCACATGAACGGTGGAAGTATTAAAATGTGGACAGAATACTTCTATAAAGCACAAATTCACGCGATTGATATTATTCCAATTGACCAGGTAAATCCTGCACTTATATCCCATCCTCGAATCCACTTTCATACATCGAATGATGCCTACAATATTAATTTCTTTAAAAATAACTTTCTAAGTAAGAATCTATTATTTGATATATTGGTGGATGACGGGCCGCATACACTTGAATCAAACGTTACATTTCTAAAAGTGTATTCACGTATAATGAAACATGATGGAATTTTAGTAATTGAGGATGTACAGCATATTGAATGGATCGATATACTTCGACAGAATACGCCTGATGCACTAAAGCCATATATAGAAGTATATGATCGTCGTGGTGAAAAGGGGCGGTGTGATGACATTGTATTTGTGATTAACGCTAGCAAACATATTAACCTAAAGGGTAATTAATATACATATATAGATATAATTGAAATGAGCGCATCGATTCGTAGCACAACACATCATTTTGAAAAGCAAAAAGTTGCACGATTCCATCGCCTAGATAATCAACATATCCAGGCGATTGAATCTCTTTATAAGTCATATCCATTTCTTAAACAGCGTATGGAGATTCATATGCCATTTCATCAAGCAAAATCCACATTTTCAAATGGAAAAGTGTGGTTATGGCCCAAGTTTGATAAACGTCCTGTTGGATATTTGATTTTTATGGAGGGGTTTGCACCATGCATTTGGTATCCTGAGCGTCAAGAGGGTATGACCTTTCGTTGGCTGCTTCCTCCTAATTTTCACGATCATGGTCCAACTGTTTGCTTGGCAAATATTCTTGCAGGAGAATCACTTCTGCAAATTGAAGACATTGCCGTGTATCAAGGTAATAATTTATGGTCAACCCTTTCATTTTCAAAACGTTGGTCCACGCTGCGTGATTTTTGGAATTCACTCCCGTCGCATCAGCCCCTCCTTGCATTTAAGCCACAAATTGTAAAACCAATTCCCTTAAGTGAATGGCATCTACACTATAATCCAGCAATTTATTGGATTATTCAACCTGATCATCAGGGATATGCGCGGTGGTATTGGAAGGACACTATAACAACGGAGTACACTACAAAGGAATTTATCCCTCCGAAGCTAAAACGCAATCCTGAAATTCTTACAACTCTGTGCGCATATTGCACACCCTACACGAAAGCAGTTCTACCCGATACGTATTCACTATTCTCACAGGAGGATGAACATTTAGGAGTTGCATCTATTTCTACATTGGAGCTTTCACGTGAATTAAGGGTACTGTTTACAGAAAAGAAAGTGAGTGGTATTCCAGTCGCGGTTGTATGGCACGATGGCTTTAAAAAATATCAAATTACGACAGTTCTGCAAAGTGAGACTCCAATTACGACTTCGTCCTTTTTCTATCATCGGCATATGTAAAATGATCTACTAGTAGATATGGCAAAGAAAATGCATGAAACTAGACGACAACGAGTAAAGAAATCTATGCGGAAAACGAGACGTGGACTAACGAGACGTGGCGGCAATCTTACAATTCCTGCTTCACAATACACTGCAAATGTATCTCCTGCGAATGCATCAGGGTTCACCCCTCTTCAATTTAATACGTCACTGACACATAACAATGTTAATAAGATGTCTACTCGTAAATATGCTACAAGTAATCCAACACCTGTATCTGCATATGTAGCAGATATTATAAATCGCGATCGCAGCGATCGTCGTGGAAGTAATACTAATCTACTTAATTCACGTCAAGTAAAACGAATTGTAGCTATGCTATCTAAACTTAAAATTAAAGAAAGTATATTAGTTAATTTACAAAAAATTATAGAGAAAGCTATGATTAAATTAACACCTGCTAGACTACAATTGATAATTGTTCTTAGACAGCATCTTGGAATATTAGATATGCAGTATAATGAGATAAATATAATAGCAACAAAAAATATATTTATTAAGATATATAATACAGTGCAATCTATTATTACTACAATGAATGCTATAAAGATAGATTCTAATGTAAATATGGCGCCTTATAAGGATTTATCAATTAATAACATGGCAAAATTAGCATCTACCAATGATGGTTATAAACTTGCAATTGATAATTTTCTATCTACATATATTATTAAATTTAATGAAATACAGAATGCATTAAAAATGATTATCTAAACTAAATACTATTCTATAATAGAATGCCCTCTAAACGAAATAGAAAACATAATGGCGGTGGTTGGTCCGATGCGGGCATGATTAGCCCTGGCTATCTTGCGCACAATCCCTATAACAATGAAATTGGCAAGGATTGTGCTGGTCTTCCTACGCCCCCTGGATTTATTTCGCGTTTTCCCTCTCTTGGTCTGCCCGGTCTTGCTGGTGGAACGCGTAAGCAACGCAAGCAACGTAAACAACGCAAACAACGCAAACATAGTGGTGGCACCCATTTAGGCGTTGCATCGCATGAGGGATTTGGTTACGTAGAAGCTGCGCACAACTCTGTCACTGGAAAACCTGCTGAATTTCCTGATACTACTGGCGCAGGAGGTTCCGTTGGCCAACCTTCCATGAGCATGCCTGGTGTACCTGTACACGTACCTAGTCAATCGGGTGGAAGATGGGGTTCTTTTCCTGAACTAGGTCCTCTGAATCCTGTTAATGCAGTGGGTTCATCTAGTTATGCCCCCATTGGGCGCACAGCCTGTGAAAGTGGAACCTACAATCCTTTGAATCCTAATCGTGATCTTCAATTGGCAACAACTGCCCCCCTTATGCCTCCCGTTATGACACATAAGATGTTAGGAGGTAGTGCTGTTACAATGTCACCTGCGTCCTATGCGGCTGGTTCCGGCTCAGGCTTCTCTTCTGCAAATTTCCCCCAAGTTGCAGTAGGTGCAGCAGATTCCATGCGCTACTATGCTCCTAATGCGGGTTATCGCAATGACTTTGAGGCATTTCCTGCAGGAAGCGCTGTTCCTGGACTAACAACACAAACACCTTATGCAGCAGGTTCATTCAATAATGCATGCATTAAGACAGGTGGCTCTCGTCGCAAACAGCGTAAACAAGGTGGATCATTTGTCCCCGTTGCCGCGTCTGCTGGAGAATTTGCACCTGTTAGAGAAAATGAAGTGATGACACGTATGGGGTTTGATGGCTCTCGTGGCGGCTTACCTGTTAAATTTGGCGGGGCTTATCGGTCTCGTAAACACATGCATAAACATAAAAACAAAAAGCACACACGTAAACACATGCGTAATAATAAGAAACAGCGTAAATAATTCTATAATACCAGGTTAAGTTGTATCCATTCTTTAATAAGCCTATTATTCTTATTAAGAATCAGATTTAATCCATCCATGATGTGATTCTGTGTAATAATATCCTGTTCTCTTTGTAATAGTAGAAGTATATCATAAATAACAGCAAGCAGAGGCTTTTCATAAATTACAATAATCTTTTCAAAGACTTCATCGATGTTGATTTTATTCTTTTCAGCATCAATGATAAATTCATCTAGAAGTATTTTATCATTATTGTATTCTAATAGGTTTTTATACATCTGAATCACATGGATCACCGTATTTGTATCCGATGTGCTATATGTTTTAAATAAATTGTTAAGTCCCTCGATACTCATTGTAAGAATTACTTGATACAATTCAATTGATATAGGGCTATTTTTATTATTAGAAGGATGGTACCATTTGATAAATCGCTTGATGACCGCATACAAAAAATAGAGATCATCTTTTTTATCTGAATGGTACCATCTTGAAAAGGGCTGTATAATATTGGGTGATTGTAAATAAAGAATATTTTCCTGTATACGCAGTTTTGTTCCAACTGGACAAATACTTAGTAGTGCAAGTTGGATCATTGATTGTAATGGTTCAAGTATAGTTTCAATCTTACCCCTCGGTTTATTATATGCAAATACATTATATATCATATTAAATGATGATGACGACGTTTGGAATAAAGAATTCATTTTATTATAAATTAATAATAAAATAAATTTAGGTCGTTGAATTATACATAATACATAATATAATACATATATAGACCGTAGGCAATTATTGAATGATATTTGCAATACCTCCTGTACTAGAAGTGTATCCTGTACCTAAATTTTTTGTATAGGTTGTTTCACGGCCCGCTAAATAGCTTGTAATTTGTTGTGGCGAAGAATCTGAATTTTGAGGATTACTGATCACAGGCTTGCCGCTTTGTTGCGCTTTATAGACATTTTGTGCAATATTAAGTTGTTGTAATCGGTAAATAATAGTACGCGAATCAAAATTGCGATTTGACATTCTATGGGTGTGCTAGAATTTAAATAAGAAGCCCTGCTCTGACTTCTCTTCTGGTGCATCCGCCGCAACAAATGCTTTACTGCCTTTTTTCGGTCTATCCATATGCTGAAATGTATATTCACATTCTTTATAGAACCGCTGTCTCACAAACCATCGCCGTTTATGACAGTCATGTGAATCGATAATATCAATAATGTGTGGCGCAACTTTGCGTTCCTCAATGCGCTGTCGAAAGATACGTCCAGTCGACTGTTGTACATTTTTACGCGGCGTGGCTAGAATAACTGTATTAAGTTTCTTCACACTGAACGCTTCACTGGCCATTTGGTATGTTGCCAGTAAAAGCTGGCATTTATCCGCGTTTTCATCTAACACCGACTGCTTCATTCCTCCAATATAGTATCCATGTTTATACTTATGCTTATTAAGCTCCTTTTCAAACCATTCGAGCTGTGAAATGCGATCACTTAAAATAAGTAGAAATCGGTCACTATCCTGTAGATACTCAAGAACGATTGCCATGATTTTCTGATTTCGTGGTTCAAATTCAGCGACTTGATTAAGCAGTTTGGCAGTAATCGTTTCTCCCTTCCAATTCACGGGAACCTCGTCATATGCGGGATCATCTGAATGAAACCATACTGCTTTTACAATAGCCTCTTTATCAGGGGCACGTAGGGTATTCTTATATACTGCTTCTCCCAAATGATATTCAAATACGCGCGTTAATCCATCGTCGCGATCAGGCGTCGCAGAGAGCCCCAACATATATTTAGTCTGAATCTTACGCAAGGCTTGAGAGAAATATGATGTGCCTAGATGGTGGCATTCATCAAAAATAGTAAATCCATATTCGTCGAAGAACTCGTCTGGAAAGTCACGTCGACAAAGTGTCTGAATCATACAAATTGTAACATCGTATTTATCTGCATCCGTCTGAACTTTATTTGCTTGAAGGATGCCCACGCGCGCTCCTTCAATAAAGTTCTCAATTTCCGACTTCCACTGATTCATTAAGAATTCCTTGTCCACAATAATGAGAAATCTCTTTTTCAGCTGTACTGCAATATAGAGTGCCATGAATGTCTTACCATAACCGCACGGAACACAGATCAACCCATTTGCTCCTTTCTCAATAAATGTAGAAATAATCTCTTTTTGAAAATCATGTGGTGGGAATGTACTACGAAATGCAATTGTATTAAGGAATTCTTTACCTGGTGACACAATATCCGCTTCCGGTTCTCCAAAATTCTTTTTACCCCAATGGCGTGGAACATAAAAGCGTGTTTTGGATTCGTAATAAATTGAAAACGTGGGCGTTATTTTCTGAAATTTATCCAATACTTTTGGCGCCATTGTTAAACTTGTTTGAAGATGTTTTATTTGTGCCTCATTTAAGAATGACTTTTTAATTGCATATCCTTTTGCTGTCAGAACACGGTCCAACTCGGCAGCCATATTGACCCGCCTATTATATAGTATATTATCAATCGATTTTAGGCTGATATGCGAATATGACATTGATAAATATCAATTTATAATACAGAGGAATGTATTCACGCGAAGTACTGTATTTTATAGTTCTTGCTGTAATTATATTATTAGTACAATTCATACCAACTGGAATATTATTAATACTCGATAATATTGCAGTACGCATTGGATTTGTATTACTGTTATTATACCTTATAGATGTTGGTCCTACGGCAGGGATATTTGGACTAATGGCAATTTGTATATTATATCTTGAGCGTAATCGGCGTAAAGTTGCATCTGCTATCCAAAAATTAGATGCAATGGATACACAGCATCGTTATGCCACTGTAAAAGAGGCAGGAACGGCGCAAACAACGGTTCCTGTGCGCGAGTTTGACATTCCTGATATAAGTGAAGCTGATTTTCTACCCCATGAAACGTGTGAATCATCCGATTTTGAGGCAGTTGCACCCACAATTAACCAAAAGACTGTACTATCCACAGTATATCCGTTACAAGCTGAAATGGGATCGGCAGCTGCATCTGAAGAATTATTTGAACAATTGGGATTTGGACACATCAATGGTGGAGAAATTCTGTAAACGTGATTGCAATGGTTATTACAATTGTACATCAGACGCGGACATGGTTTTATCTACATATACTGCCTTTGCAACATCTGCAACCTGTATATTCTTTGAGAGATCGATTCCCTTATTTCTCCAACCTGGATTTGTACTGTCAAGCTGAGCCTCCATTGACTGCTTTGTATAAGCTACTCTATGAATTCCACTCGTATCAGTAAAACTGATTGACACCAGTACTGGTTTATTTGCAACAGGCTGTACGAGCGATTTTGTACAGTTATCGCCAAAACACTGATAATCATCCATTTGTTTTTGATTATAACAACTATCAATGGATGTCATATTTTGATCTATATTATCATATATTATGCATTTTCCCTGTGTATTATCCTTAGGACCCGTCAATGTATTGTTAAGTGCGCTAGCAGTACAGCCTTTCTTATTGTTTGTTTTATCTTCAAAGTAGTTCTGTAGAGAAGAGGGGCACTGTGATTTTCCTTTGACTTCATACTCTTTTAAAATCATATCTACGCAATTTGGCGCATTCCCTTTTCCGTTCAAAGAGCATTGATTGTCACCCATGCATTTATTTGCAAGTATATCACCATCACAACACATTGTATTTCCATTCGAATCATATAATACCTTATACGATGTAGGGCATGCACTTAAATAAAATGTATCAAATGGTTCTACTGTATTTTCTGAATCAGATGTACCTGTATAATATAAGATAACGAGTATAATTATTATCGAAATGATAAGAAAATACAACTCTAACATAATTTCTATTTATAGGGTCTATTTATACAAAGCAATTTGATCACTTATTTTGTTATTCTGCTTATAAGAAAAATTCCAAGTACAACTAAAATAACGCCACTTACAACTCCGCCTGCGATTTCTTCTATATCTCCTACAGACATACTTGCAACAGTATTTGCAACACTATTTGTTAGTTGGGCATCTTGTTCTTTCTGTTCTTCTAAGATAGTATCTAGCGATTTATTTCCTGGTATAACATAGGTATTTGTCTTATCTGTACCAGATAGATCGGTAAATTGATTAAATGGCACACATTTATACTGTGTCGTTTTAAAGTATTTTTGTTGATTTCCAGCCCCAGTAGGTAAGCGTGGTGGAAGTGTAAAATATTCAAAATGATTTTTAAAATCATCCGTACTTGTTGAAACGGTCACTATATTAATAATACCATCAGGTGATGTTGTATCAGGAATTTTAGCACCATTTATGTCAACCCTAAATGTTTTAACAGTAGCATTTGCATTTCTGATGGCCGGAGGAATCATATATGATGGTAATGTACCACCTAATTGTTGAATTAATGCCTGATATGCAGTACTTGTAAGATGAATGCCTTGTGGAAATATGACAGCGTAGAGCCCTTTTGAGTGAACTGTGTTTGATGCATCCACTGTTTCAAAACAGGTTTTATATGAAAGAGAGTGCTGTGTTATATCATCTGCGGATTGATAAAAAAGGGATTCTAAGGTTGAGACTGTGGCTGTATCAGATCGATTAATAATATCTTCGAGGTATGTATTATAGGATGGATATCCAGAACTGTAGATAGGAATGCACAGTAGTATACCACTCAATGCAGATAGATCATTTGCTGCATTATTAGCAGCGAATGACATGATTAATTCGGCAGCAGGGGATGAAGACACCGTTGGAGTAATATATCCACTGTGTAATACTGCACAAATCTGAACATCAATTAGACTGAATTTTCGCCCTTTATATGTACATGTATTATCCGTAGTTTCGTCTATTTTATTACCAATGAGAGAGGGCACTGTTTTTCGTGGTGCAAATGAGATAGACAGTGGGTAACTTTTGACAGTTATACTATTAATTATTGTTTGTGATATAGGTCCTGCTAACTGAATAAATCCAGTATTTACACCAAGAGGACATGACATTCTTCTTGAAATTGGATAAAATTATTTATGATGTATTATTACATAGTATATCATAAATGATTAAGATGCCAAAAAGGCTATTTATTTTGCCAAAAAGGCTATTTATTTTGCTAAAAAGACTATTTTGCTCCAGGCATTAAGTATAAATACGAAGTTGAAATATATCGCACGTTATGGTATCCAAGCTTATATATCATGTTTGCAGCATGTTGTGCTAATTGATCCCCATTTGAATATACTAAAATAGACGTTGACATATTTGACGTTAATGATTTAATTTCCTGTAATTTATTCATAGACAGTGGAATTGAATTTGGATAATAACCCAATTCTTCCCTTTCTTTTTCCGTACGCACATCCAGTATTAATCCAAAACGTCGTGCTCTTGCTTCATTTATATTCATATGCAGTACAGGGGTATTCGATGATAGTATCCGTGTATGATAATATACCACATAGATAATAATAAGAACCGTTATAATTAGTGCAATCATTAACATTGACCCTTTTTTTACCATTTCTCTATATCAAACCTGGAATATATTTGGGCCCATCAAACCGATAAATATTTGTTTTTCCCTCTTTTTTAAGTGCCTCTATTTTAATTGTTTCACCTGATAAAATCTCTTGGCATCCTACATCATCCATACAGTCGCGCTTCTGGAAGTTAACAGGTATGGGGACAGGATTATACGTATCCGTGCGTGTGTAATAATTCCATCTATCACTGCTGCCCGCGGTTCTACGACCATATAATGGCAGAATTTGTTCACCTACATTTACAATACCAACTGATTGAAATGACTCGGGAAGCCCCTGTGTTGGAATATTAATAGGAATCGATGCAATTCCGCCACGCGGTGGAAATTCGGGTTTTGCCATCCAATCACGCAATGGCTGATGCGCACGATCATATCTCGAGTCACCTCCATTTTGAATAATAATAGGCTGTTGTGGCAATTGTGGCAATTGTGGCAATTGTGGCAATTGTTGCAATTGTTGCACTGGTTGTATTTGTTGAGGGAATGATGGTTTAAAATATGTGGCAGAAATAAGAAAGATAAGAATAATAAACAGAACAATAATAAATAGGTTTATTAGTCCATCTGGAATACATAATACACCAGGTGGGCATAAATTACGAAAAGAACGGGGCATACTCTATTTGAAGTCTTTAGTAATAAATATGAGCGCTTACTTATCACCTAAATTAAATTTACTCCCTCCAAACATCCCTGAAAAGGTTTGGAGCAACTCTTTTCCATCCGCCAACACAGGGCGCATTTGCTGCAACATACCCATCAACCCCTTTTGCGTTTCAAGTAATTTTTTGGTATCAGTCGTCATCGCAGAGATCGTATTGGGATCCAGCGCACTCATTGCTTTCATAATCGTTTTTCCCGCATCAAGTTTAGGACCATCCGCATGCTCGGAGGGCATTTGGCCTAGTTTAAATAGCCCATTGGTTGCAGATTTAAATTCTTCATGCTCTTTCTGTTCATCTGATTTCTTTTCAATTGCACTCGTCACATCTTTTACTTCCTCAGGATCTACTTGATGATGCCCCGTTTTACTGGCAGGCGCTGATGAACTATCGGAAGGTGCGCCCTCCTTTGCGTCCTTTGATACATTTTCAAATCCTTCCACTGCAGGATTGTACACACCAGCGGGTTCTAAACGCGGATTTGCTAGACTTTGCGAGGCGGGGTGATATTTATTCTTCATATCACCTACACGGTTTGCAATCGCAAGATCCTGAAATGGCTCCAAACGTCGTAGAATTCGCTTCAAGAATAATGTATAAAACAGTGCAAAAATGACAGTTAATGCGGCAACTAATTCAAACTGCTCAATAAATGCAGCAGCAATCAAAGCAACAGCAGATGACATTAATACACCCGTTAATCCCGAATACATCAATGTATATAATGCAGTAACGCATAAGATCACAATAGAAAACATATAAGTGAGGTCATTAAACTTCATTTCTCTAAATGCGTATTAGGAAACTTTTTACTGGATAGTTGTACTATATTCGTCATATTTATTGCAAAATCATATTAATACTATATTAATATGATTATACAGTACATCTTGCTTATATTATATACTATACTGCCATAAGTGGTACAACAATTTTTTGAATAAACCAAAATAGAAATCCACCAAATAGTGATTTAAGAACCGTGCCTGCCGTAGTTAAATCACCGCCAACTCGCAATAGTGAAGGTAGGTAATATCCAATTAGAACATTCAATGCAGGTAGGCTTACTAGAAAAATAATAATAGCAACAAATAACGGCTGTTTTACTTGTTGAATGACTTCTGTGTATATATTACCACGTGTTGATTCCATGAGAGTAGGCGGCGCCATTTGATGCGGCTGCATGTATGGTGCTCCTGCAAATGATCCATGTGAAAAGTTAGGTGAATGCATGACATTTGCAAAATCGGCAGAAGTTGGGAAATCTTTACCAATCATGTGCGCAGTAGCAGTGGCAGGATCCATTGATACTGGATACGTGGAATTAGGATTGGGAGAATGAATCATTCTATTTCCATTACCGGAAGGAGGTGGTACATTCATAATAGGATTTGACTGGCTTGGTATGTTCATATCAGCCAGGATTTTGTTAACAAGATCATCATCTTTGTTATTAAGAACCGGAGATTTGCTATCAAGATCACTTAGTAATGTACCAGCTGTTGCCATTTCTTTGAAAAACAAAGAAATCCTTTATCACTAACTAGTCGCATTACACAATTGGCGTAGTGCGTCTAGAAAACTGATCGGCGGCAGAGTATTCTTTAAATGCTTCTATGGCCCCCGATGCAGGGCATTCCACAACTTCTGTTTTAAATTCATAGCATTTCCCTCCTCCCATTCGGTATACATGCTTATCAAAGTCAGCTTCTGAGGGCGCCTTTGATATAACACAATCTGGGCCTGAGCACATTGGGCGCAATATACATATTAGACCAATACCGACAACAAAACTAAAAAACGTATTGAATCGATGATCATGCATTAGATTAAGAAGCCCCATTTTTCTGTTCTATTCTATTCATTTTATTTCTAACTATACATTAAATATGATTAAACACATTAAATTAATTCCGTTAATAATTGGAATCATTGTTGGTATATGCGCAGTCGTATTTATTAAGCCTGAGCAAAAGGTTGTTTATAAATATCCTACACCTGTTTCATGTGGCAAAATGATATACAAGGACAAAAATGGAGTATGCTATAAGTACAGTGCAAAGGAGATGGATTGTGATAAGAATGAAGCGCGTCTTAAGAAATTTCCATTGAGCTTATAATTGGTTAGCTGCTGTTTTAGTTACTGCTGCTGCGGGTGCAACAGCAGATATTATTGATTTTAATGTACTCGTAGCAGTTGATGCAATTGAATTTAGCACAGTTGGCTGTGCAACAGGGACATGTCTAAATGTAACTGAAATACGTCGCGCACGAGGAATCTTAATGGCATCTACCATATTTGACATAACAGATGACATTTCATGCGACCATACATATCGAGCATCACCTGACATAATGTATAATGAATTTGGTTTAACATAGATTGACTGCTTTTCTGCGCCCTTTTTAAAATTCATGGTAGCCCCACTGCCTAATGTAAAACATCCAATGACTGCGCCAAAATCATTACTATCAATGTGATTACTTATTCCTTGGCCTGGTTGATAATCATTTACAAGGCACTGATTAAATTCATAGAGTTGATCAATTATCTGTAAGGAACGACACTCTGTTTGTAGTATATCTCTGAGCTGTATAAGAAATTCAGGTATATCTTCTACTTTTTCAGTAATTTTCTTAGATTTATAATTATATAAATAGCCATATTGCTGGACCTTTCTAGAGCTTGCCCCCGTTCCTACACTTTGCCACCCCCCTTTTATATCAAGGCTGTTAATAACTGCATCTCCGTCTATTACTGCATTATCTTTGTAATATAATCCAGGAACAGCTTGTATTTGTTTAGCAGAGGATGATGCAACTGTCGGTCGTTTTCTTTTTGGTTTAACACCCTGAGAAGCAACTGCCAAATCACTTTGAATCTTTGTACGAATATCCATTAAGGCCTTTCCAAGTAGATTCTGTCCTGTCCATTTTGTCTGTACCATTGAATCTTTATTATCCAATGCTATACCAATTCCCAAAAGATTATCATTTGGCACATACGCACCAAGAACTGCATTGTCTGTTTGAAGAAGACGCTCTTTCAACTCAGGGTATGAATTAAATTTAATCACATTGATATCAAGTATTAGTCGCTGTATTACATTATTCCAGCGTATTTCATTTGCATCTTTATCGCCTGGTACATCTGTAACCGAATAAGTAATATCAGACGGCTTTTCCGCTTTCATAATCGCAGTCAAGTGTTCTTGATCATTAAATTCTTTTGCAAGCTCCGCCGCAATTGCCTGCTTTGCAGAATGATATACTGTCGAATTATATGTAAGTGTAGAACTCCAATCAAGTGATAAAAATCCATAGGTATTCGTATCAGGATCTTGAAATAACAGGATCTGACGCGGCTTTTCTTTAATTACACTTAAAGGAACTGGCAACTGTTCTGTTACACCTATACGTGTATACTGTTCTGTTAGTTGAAATGGGTTTGTTTTATAAAATGCAATGGGATATGCATATTTTCTTACTTCAGATGGTTGTGTAAAATCGAGCGAACGTATTTCTACTTTATCTGCATGATCAATGTAGATATGTGGAAAACGAATGGATTGTAGTCTAGCGTCTGCTAATGCAACTTCTCGGTTTAATCTAAAAATATCAGAATCATTATATTCTAATTTTTTAAATTCATCGTACAATCGAGTACGGGCCTCATCAAATGCATTACTTGCCACAGTAATTGCCTCGATTCTTTTATTTTCTATTTCTTGTAATTCTTCGCTTGTGATGGGGCGATATTGCGGCAATGCAATCGTTTTAACGATTCCTCCATCTTTATTGTATTCCACCAAATTACCTTTATCGTCATACGTATACAGTTCAGGTTTCTTTGATTTATTTTTATAAAACTTTTTAAGGTCTTCCATGATTTCTCTACTTTACTCTTGTAATTTGGCCTTTTGTAAAAAACACCAACCTTGGTAAATTAAGAGTGTATACTAATTTTATTTATTAATTTCTAAAATCAATTAGTAATGTCTAATCCGGATAGTGGTATTAACTCTGTATATGCAGGTGTTGTTGCAGGTATTGTATTTATTAGTATATTTGTATGCATAGCCTATTTCAATACAAGTGAAACATCCAGCATCACACTTGCATTATTTATAATGCCTGCTGTTGGATTTATATTATCATCTGTCACAAACATTGTATCCCAGTCTATTTCATGTGGTACTACAAACATAGGAAAGGCATTTATGGGTGGTGTTCCGTCAATTGGTACCACATTATTTGCATTTCTATTAGCTTATTTTAATAAATGCCGTATACCAGTTGCGTCTGTTTTTGCCCCACTATTTGTATCAAATATAACATCAAGCAATTCTAGTAGCCCAGTATTATTGGAAACCGTTGAAAGAGACTATCCTAGTGTAAAAACCGCATCCTATTCCTTTTATCTGTTTGTATCTATTATATTTGGCATTGTAATTGGTAATAGTGTATCTGCGATCTGCTAATTTATTCATCCATTTCCGCGGCAGAGGATACATCTGCATTTTCATGGAATACCAAATTGGGTGCTTTTGGCCCTAGATAAATATATTTAGGTACACCCGATTTCATAGATTCATTGGTATCTAGTAAATAATATCCTTTTTTCATATCATCTATGGATGTTGCCATATTTTTAGATGATTTTTTGGATACATTGTTTGGTCGCATTGGCTTCGTAGATACATTTTCAGGCTCGATCGCATCATTTACAATAGTAACATTGTTAGATACGCCGCCTATACCCGTGTTACTTGCAATAACAAGCACAATAATATAGGACATGATGGCCCAAATAATTGCAAATAACCAAAAAGGCATCCATGTGTATTTTGCAGGATTTCGTCCTAATCCAAACTCTTTCCAATGTCCGTCTTTAGAAAACATTATATCTGGTTTAAGTGCAATAACTACGGAAATACCAACTAGATATAGTAATCCTGAATAGATGAGTAGGGACATTCCTTATTGTTCTTAATAGAAAATAATATCACATAATCATCTCAAGTACTCTAATCATCACTCGTATGTTGATTATGATCATATCCTCCCTCCCTTTCATAATCCGCATCAGAGAATACTGGAAATCCATCTGCATCGGTTTGTCTCCCTTCTGGTACCCCCATTTCTCCATTTCCATGGCCCGGAAAATCAATTAATCCTGCATCTAGACGCTTTTGTCGTTCAAGATCGTAGTAATCTTTATCATATGCGTAAATTAACTTTGTACCACCTACTGCCCACTTACCAAGTCCCAAACGCTTATTCATCAATTCCATACCGCGTTCTTCTTCCGTTAGCTTATCAAACTCTGCCACGACATTGACGCGTTCCTTTTCATCACGAATCGCAATCATCTTTCTAATTTCGTCGTCGTTGAATGATAGTTTTTCACGGTTATATTTTTCCAGTAATAGTGTAATAAATCCCGCGACCTGTTTTACTGCCTTTGTATTATCTTCCATTTTCATAGGTGCGGGTAAATTCATGGTGGGAGGAACTTCATTTTGATTAAGAAGTGATGCAAGTGGGCCATATAATAAAATTTGTTGAATGTACTTTAGTGCCTTTTCCTTACCTGGAATAATCTCTGATCGTATTTTATTTTTATAGGGAAGAAGTGCACTGATTTGCTTCATGTAATATGTTAATTTATGCATCGCAAAGGCATATTTTACAATGCCACTTCGTTTGTCCAATAATTCCGTATCTCCTTCAAGAATCGGTATAATTGCCTTTATAATATGCATATCTGACAATGATTCCATAAGTTCTATAGGTGGAAATAATTGGTCTTTTGTAAAATTTTGCAGAATACGCTGGATTGGTACGATGAAATAGTTTTGCAGTACTTGGAAGAAATTCATCCAAGATAGTTCAGAGATTGATTTGATTATTTTTCTATGCACATCTGGCAATGATTTATTTACCATGAGCACTAAATCTTTTGATATTTCTGAGATAGGACCCGCTGCAATTGCAATATCACTTTCATCTGCATCAGGTGATAAACGTAAGAAGTTTTGCGTAGTTAGCATAATAATATCTGCCCATCCGTGAATTGGTGGAATTGAAATCGCAGACAGATCTACCATGATCTTTTGGATAGGAGATACTGAAATAGTTTGAACGGGTTCTACGCGATTAACAGTATGAATTGTATCGAGCAGCTTTGTAAATTCCTCTGTGTCGGTTTTAACCTCTTGAGAAACCAATGACGCCTTTCCCTCTGTATCTGTATCCATAATGGATGGATTTGTTGGAAATTGAAATCCACACCATGAACATTTATGTGTTAATCCTGTTTCGTGCAAATGGCCAATTCGAGGACCTTGAAAACAATACTTCAAAAATAATCGATAGAATAGATCACTGTTTGGTTCTGTTACATTTGTACCTGCCTCACGAGGAATAAAATTTGGCAGTAAAAATTGTCCCTGTTTTGTTGGCATAAGTTTACGCCCATTTATTTTTGGCAGACCCTCTGTTTTTTCAGATTCCTCCCAGAATGCTTGAGGATCTTCAATACTTGATGCACAACAGGTTGTCTCCATAAAGGGTGTTCCGCGTATGAGTACTGCGTTATTTTTAGCAAGTACGTGTGCATGGCGAATCCACAGTTTAGATAATGCAAGTTGACCTTTTTGTTGCATCAATGCAACAACTTCAGGTGTAATTGCATTCTGCGCTGCAAGTTCAGGTGTCATTCGCAGTTGTTCAGGTAAAAATGACGCGGGAATCATGTCCTTTATAATGTCTCCACTTGATTCTAATGTTCGTCCTAGTACATTTATTAGATAATGGCGCTTCTCAGATAATTCAGATTGAATTATATTGTCATTGATTACATTCTCATTTACAAATCCGCGTAGTAGTACAATAATACCTTTCTGCAATTTATCCTCGGCAATCTTATTAAATCCAGTCTGATTCCATGGATATTCATTCTTATTTACAAATGACACAATGGCGCATGCCATGTATGTTATACCCTGTAGATTCGTTATTTCAGGATCCAGGGGATATCCATTGAATCCAGGAGATTCACATTGTAGAAATGAATATCTTGCTACGTAGGATGGGATCTTTGTCTGGATGTCAATTAATAAATAGATTGCGGATGCAATAATGAGAAACCGTGCAATTGTTACATTATACTCCTGCATTTTAGGGTTTAATTCACGTTTTTTATTATACACATCGATTTTATCAAAATTATTGATGTACTTTATAATTCGAGCTATAATTGATTTATATGTGATCATATCAAGATATACGCCAAGTAGAGTGGATAATTCGTGGACGATTTTATAGCATCGCATTTCTTCTTCGTTAAATTGTATGCCTTGTTTGGATTCTTCAATGGGAGGGCTAATGAGTAAATCTAATTTCTCTTCAAATATCGCATCTTCATCGACTATCACTGACCGCCCTGATTTTGGCTTTCCATTGTCATCAAATTCAAGATTATTATCAAAATCTAACTCTTTAATGCTCTGACCACAGTTTCTACAAATGTATTTTCCTTGGAACTGTCCACCTGAAAACATTAAAATGATTTCTTTATCAATTGATTCCTTTTCAGTTTGATTTAAATATGCTTGAATTTGTAGGCGTTCGTGCATGCATAACAGATGTTGTTTGCATATATTACAGTTAATCCAATTCTGATCACGACCACCTTGATATCTTCTAAAGAAATTAGTTAATTCTTGAAATCGTTCGTTATCATCCTGTATTTTTCTAACACTTACAAGATCAGATACATGTGTGCATTTATTTTTTGGCGGTGCTATATGACGATGCATTTCATTGTATTTTGTTATGGTTGCAATGCGACGCTGTCGAATGTATTCCATGCGCTTTGAATACAGTGTTGCTTTTGCAATTAATAGTGGATTAGTTCCTACTGCAATTTGAAAATAGGTAGGATACATTTGCATTAAATAGTTTACAATGCCAATATCCGATTTCGAGAAGGTTGGATTAATTCGTGCGTGCTCTACCAATGCATCTGCTAACATTGGCTGACTGCGAATCATCTCTAAAAAGTTTGGATTCTCAATAAATGGATTCTGCACCGATTCTGTCTGTGGATTTAATTCAATCATTTCGCGCAACGTAGATAGTGAAGATAATAACTGTGCTTGATAGAATGCAATCTTCTTACTCAGCGCATTCTTAATATCCATATTCAATTCAATTGTATTCATTCCATATTGTTCAAGAGTCATAAATGTATCTCCTAGACCAAGTGCAGGGATAGACATTCCATTAATATAATCTGCGAGTGGAATATTGCCCAGTGTATTCTCTGTTACACTTAACAAAATAATATCATTTGAAGTACCTGGTTCTTTTGGTCCGCCTGCCTTTTTAAGAATCATTTTCATGTTTTTAGGCGATAGCAAACTGCGACCACTATCGACTGCCAAAAGACTAGATCGCTTCATACCAATATAATTGGCAGTATCAATGGGAAATAACATATAGGACTGCAATGTGGCACTGTCTTCTTCAAGTAATACTTCTTTTGTACGATTTGCACCCTTGCGGTATGTTGTACTAAGTGCGCGTTCTGTAGCAAATGGTATATTATCAAAGAAAGGTCCAATGTTCTTATCATGCGATGCAATATATCCTGGTACTACTTGTTGAAAAATGCCTTCATCGATTTCTGGTGGAGCTTCTCGAAAGAAATCTGAATCTGTGAATGCCTTCCATATAGGTTCTATTTTATCATTGGTAGTCCACGGGCTATAATATTGTTTTAAGAATGTGCGCTGATTATCCCATTCGCGTACAACTGAGCCTCCACTTATGGAGGAAGATACTAGTTTGCTTTTATTTTCGTTCATTTGATCAAGTTCATCGTAAAAATTTTCAAAATGCACGCTGTCAGATACTTTATCAGATTCGTCTGGATCATACAGTTTTTTTGACACAGTGAGCACGGGTCTGCCCAGTGGTACATGGGTGGTTTCAATAAGTTCCTTTAATGTTTTAACCGATGATATGCTTGGACCTGCAATTGATCCGTCGCTATTGTATATAATCGATAGCTGTTTCAGATTAAACAGTGTTTCTACCAAGATTCGCACAGAACGCAGTGCTTTTGGATCTTTTTGAAGACTTGGGTCAAGGCCTGAAATAAAATCATTTAGGGCATCTATCTTTTGCAGATTGTCTGGAATTTGCTGCTCATATGATTCCGCTTCACGATATACTTTTGGTTTAGCAATTTCAATAAATCCAACAATTTTAATATTTAATGGTTTTTGCTGTTCTTCTTCTTCGCCATCTTCACCTTCTTCACCTTCTTCACTGTTTTCATTCTTAGCCATTTCATTCATTGGTGCATCATTTGATGCATTTTTATCATCGTCTCCTACTAATTTTCGAATACTAATCACTAAAAAGTCCTCATCAGGTTCAATACCAATAAAATTAAACTCCAATGTTATATCTGTTTCAGGATCATCAATGTCTTGGATTTTTATACTGTCATTCTCTTTATCCACTTCAATGATCTTGTAGGTTTTATAGGATGATCCATCCGCTGCAAATGTATCGATGATTTGATTAATACGGAAATCTTGCTGTTCTACAAATGATTCAAATGCACGCTTTTCAATAATAGATACCACAGTGACACCGTCCTCTTCTTTGTATACTTCCTCGTCCTCTGTTTGTTCTACTTCAAACGTATGAAGTGCATTTGATACACCGTCTGGCTTTATACGAATATATTCAAGACTTCTATAATAGACTGTGCCAATCGTACGTCCATATTTTTTAGATTCAACTAGAATTCTATCACCCAATTGTACAAATAACAGAGGATTGTATTCGTCTTCTAAATCGGTAGGCCGATTTGTCGGAGCAATTTCAATAGATTCTATATTATCAATCTGCTCTTCTGCATCTGCGTCTTCCGAATTTTCATTTGGATTTTCATTTTCATTTTCATCCAATCGATTGTCCTCCTCCCCTAGGTCTTCTGCGTCAACCTCGTCAACATCTTCTACTTCTTGAAGTTCATCTAAGGCATTGTCCTGATTCACGTTATTCTGTTGTGAATTTTCTTCCGATTTTACTAAATTATTTAAGTCAGATGATGATGCGGAATTAGCCATCTTCCCTATCATCCTATAGAGATTCTATTGGAGTGATCAAATCCCATTTCGATAATATAAAGACAAAATATAATCTAGTAGTTAGTAGTTTCAATGGCGTGTAATACAGTCTTTAAAGATTTAATTACATTGTTCCCTACTTGGAATGAATTACAGGATTATTTACAGTCAAATGCGGGCGGCAATTTCCGTGTTGTGCATAAAAAGGGTGATTTGTGTTTAATCCGATATCAGAAAGGGTTTTCTAAAATGGATCTTCCTCATAGTATGTGGTTTAGATCTGTAGTATGGAATACTGTAACAAATAGGCCTATAAGCGTTGCACCTCCAAAGGTATCAAGTATGGATATCCCCTTCAAAACAATGGAAGAGATGTCCGAAAAAGGGGTTTTATGCCAAGAACAATTGGATGGATTTATGATTAATTGCTTTCGAAAAGTAGATGATGAAGCATTATATATTACAAGTCGTTCTAAATTGGATGCAGCCGGACATTTTTATTCATCAAAGTCGTTTCGAACATTGTTTATAGAATCATATATGAGAATATCGCCAGATAGTAATTCAGATACTGAGACTCTTATTCAAACATATGGAAAAGATATGGAATCACCTGATGTATCTAAAAATGAAATTGCAGTGTGTTATAGCTTTCTTGTACAGCATGTTGAACATCGAATTGTAACACCCGTGTATGAAAATAAAACCTATTTAGTTCATAAATGTATTTTGTATGAGGATGGATCGATGGTAATAAATGATATTGATCCTGTGTGCAGAGGGCATGAAACAATTCCATGTATTGAGTATCGTTCTTTGGAGCCCGTGCATCAAATGGATGCACCAGAACAAGTATTTCCCGTATCCGATGTAATAAAATGGATTAATACATTCTTTAAAACGAAATCATGGGATTTTCAAGGGATTGTCTTTAAAGATACTGCGGGTAATCGTTGGCGGTTTAGAAATGATAAATACTCTATTGTGAAATCACTTCGTGGAAATACATCAACCGCGCTTGAGCGTTTTTCACAGCTTTATACGCAGAATTTACTATATCAATATTTACAGTATTACCCTGATGATAATTTTTACTTTTCCTGTTATACTACATTTATGAGCATGATTGTTGATTATGTATATCGATATTATATTGAATTATTTGTGACAAAAACTCTTCATAAGGATGCAATCGATAAAATGTATATTCCACATTTGTATGCTATTCATAACCTATATCTTACAAGTCTTCGTCCTAATAAGAAGAAGGTATCACCTTATCAAATTACATCCTATTTTCACGGACAGCCTTGGCAACGTATTTCATTCTTAATCAAGAAGTATCAAGATGTATATTTTTTGCGAATGGGTGAAATTGTGGAAGGTGGGCAATAAATAAAAAGAACTTAAAAATGTGTGGTATTTGTATGATAGAAGAAGATGACTTCTAAATACGCAATTGGAGTAGATTTGGGCACCTGTAATTCATGTGTGGCGGTATGGCAGAATGACCGCGTGGAGATCATTGCAAATGAGCATGGCAATCGTACAACTCCTTCATGTGTTGCTTTTACAGAATCTGAACGCCTAATTGGCGATGGTGCAAAGAATCAGTTTGCATCTAATTCTAAGAATACTGTATTTGATGCAAAGCGCCTAATCGGTCGTAAATTTAACGATACAGAGACCAAAAAATGCATTAATCACATGCCGTTTAGTGTTACAGAAGGCAATGGTGGCAAAATTAATATTAATGTAGAGTTCAAGGGAGAACAGAAGACATATCTTCCTGAGGAGATTGGTGCCATGGTTTTAACGAAGATGAAACATACAGCAGAGGCATATCTAGGTGAAGAAGTGAAGGATGCTGTGATCACTGTCCCTGCATATTTCAATGATTCGCAACGTCAGGCCACAAAGGATGCAGGTTTGATTGCTGGATTGAATGTTCTTCGTATTATTAATGAGCCAACAGCCGCTGCATTGGCATATGGGCTAGACAAGAAACTGAAGGGAGAACAGAATGTGGTTGTTTTTGATATGGGAGGTAAACTGATTAATTGCTATTAAGCAATGTACTGCTTCCTGAGGTGAGACTCCTCTGTATATGTTTATAACATATATGAACCTGGTGAATTGACGGGAAACTCCTAAAGCCTCTTCTACTAACTTATCCTGGTAACAGAGATAAGGGCACAAAGTAATTATTTGTGGTATAGTAAAAAAGAAGATGATAACAATGGACAATCCGCAGCCAAGGGCCCTTGAAAGAGGGTCAAGGTCCAGAGACTAGATAGAATATCCTACATGTGCGATGCACATATGGAAAAATATCCACGAGTGCCAGGGTTTAGATCTATAGATTTAAATAAGATATAGTCCAAACTTACAGGAAATCTGTAAGAAGTATTGGATAAAGAGCCAATACGATAATATGCGTGGGTACGCATGATGTTTCTCTAATCACCATTGATGATGGTGTGTTTGAAGTGAAAGCCACGGGTGGCGACACCAATCTCGGTAAAATCTCTATGATTTCATGCTATTAGATCATTACTGCCGAGAATAAAGAACTTTAATTGCGGGAAACCCCTAAAGTTGTAAAAATTAGTTTAAATAAATACTTCTACTATATAAAAGAAAAAGTAGAAGAATTTATTAAAATTAATCCACTACCAAGTCATTCTGGTGACAGAAATGATGGCATAGAGTAATTATCTATGGTATGGTAAAAAGGTGGCAAATAATTATGTACATCTACATAATAATGGGCAATCCGCAGCCAAGGGCCTTTTAAAGAAGGTCAAGGTTCAACGACTACTCAAAGTATCCTAAACAATACAATTTATGTATTGCATGGAGAAATGGGCACGAATGGGTTCCTATGCATATGCATAGAAGATATAGTCTGAACTTACAGGAAACTGTAAGAAGTATGGATAAAGAGCCATACGATAACACAATTGGGTTCTGATATTGACAACCTTCTCTTAGAATGGTATGTCCAAGAATTTGAAAAGAAACACAAAACAAATGTAAAAGAAAACGGACGCGCCATGCGGCGCCTCCTCACTGCATGTGAACGCGCCAAGCGCAGCTTGAGTACCTCTACCACTGCCTCGATTGAAGTGGACGGATTTGTAAATGGCTTGGATCTAAACATGACGCTTACTCGTGCTAAGTTTGAGTCACTATGCGATCCTATTTTTAAGCGCAGTATTGCTCCCCTGGAACAAGTGCTAAGTGATGCCAAGATGGCCAAGACGGATGTACATGAAGTGGTTATGGTAGGCGGGTCCACTCGTATTCCTAAAATCCGCGAACTAGTCAGTTCATTTTTTAATGGAAAGAAGTTGAATGATTCGGTGCATCCTGATGAAGCCGTCGCATATGGTGCAGCGGTTCAAGCCCACATTCTGACTGCAGGTGCGGATTCCAAGGATCGTACATCCGATTTGATTTTGCTAGATGTAGCTCCACTGTCGCTTGGCCTTGAAACGGCGGGTGGCGTAATGACTCCACTCATTAAACGTAATACGACAGTGCCTTGCAGAAAGTCACAGACGTTTTCAACATATGCAGATAATCAGCCTGGTGTGCTGATTCAAGTATTTGAGGGTGAACGTCAATTTACTCGTGACTGCAATCAATTGGGTAACTTCAAGCTGGATAATATTCCACCTATGCCGCGTGGTGTGCCTCAGATTGAAGTATCGTTTGATGTGGATGCAAATGGTATCTTGAATGTAACCGCGTCTGAGAAATCGACGGGTAAATCAAATAAGATTACAATTACGAATGATAAAGGTCGCCTTAGCAAGGAAGACATTGATCGTCTTGTAGAGGAAGCAGAGAAGAATGCCGCGGAAGATAAAGCTCGAATGGAGCGGGTTGATGCTAAGAATGGGCTTGAATCATATTTGTATAATACGCGAAATACGGTTCGCGAAGATAAAGTAAAAGATACCTTGGGAGAAGATACGGTGAAAGAAGTTGAAGGATGGGTACAAGAAGGAATTTCGTGGTTAGAGGCACATCCTGAAGGAGAGAAGTCTGAATATGATGAGAAGCAGAAGGAATATGAAGAAAAGATTCGGCCTGTAATGATGAAGCTGTATCAGAGTGGACCTGGTGCAAGTGAAGGAGGGGCTGGGGTACAGACTGGTCCTGGGGTTCAGATGGGTCCTGGGGTACAGACTGGTAGCACGAAAGGTCCTACAGTAGAGGAAGTAGATTAAAGGCACAACTATACATAGATACATAATGGAATCTGACGAATATAAAAAACTATACAGTCTATTATCTGAATTAGCACTGAAAGGTAAAATAGCAGACAATAATATTATGCCTGAAAATAAAGTAGTAGAAAAACCTGTAGATAAAACCATTATTAAGATGGATCAAGAAGAGATTCACCTTATACCTGTATCAGAGATTGTTCCTCGTAAACGAGGAAGACCATTTAAAAAGAAAACAGTGGATGAATAATGATAAATAATATTCAATATAAATAACTGTACATATTATTAAGTATGATTTATTTAATAATAACTACATGTATTATAAATCGTTATGGTATTATTAATAATGATATTAGAAAAGATCGATATCTATATAGTATCACTACAACATTAAAGTATCTTCCCACAAATATTACTCCTATTATTGTAGAAAATAATGGTACACGTGAAACATATTTAGATCATTTTACACACAATGATAAGGCAGTGACTGTTATTTATACAGATAATAATAAAAAGGTGTTTAAAAATAAGGCAGTAAATGAATTGCTCGATATTAAAGATGTAATTCATGAGTTGGAGATGAATGATACAGATATTATTATTAAATTAACAGGTCGATACTGTGCACTATCCCCTCTGTTTTTTCAAACAGTAATTGATCATCAAAATAGCTACGATGCTTTTATTAAATATTATAATGTATCTACATCATCATTTGAGCAATATGATTCAGTATTGGGTTGTTATGCTATTCGATGTAATTATATTAAACTGTGGAATTCTATATCACTGGATACAAATATATCTCCTGAAATAAATTTTGCAAGATTTAGCCGTTCAACAATTATGCGTATTAAAGAAATTGACACTCTTGATGTTGAATGCTCGTTTGCAGACAATCATACTGTCATGTGTGTTTAATGTTTGCGTAATTTATATCTCCACACATATACTCTGTAAAATAGAATGTCATGGGATCTTTTTAAGATTGGTATTTATAAAAAATGGAAAAAATATTGGTACGATACACATCCGCCTGAGATTGCACAGTATTCATGGGAATTCCTTTTTACAGGTGGAAAAGAGATTCGTTCTACTCTCTTTTATGAATTATGGCACTATCTATCCCCGGACACAGCGGTATGTGGTGAATTAGCATTTGCAATCGAATGTATTCACGTTGCAAGTCTAATTTTAGATGATAGCCCATGGATGGATAATTCAGATGAACGTCGTGGAAAAATAACACTTCACCACGCATTTTCCCCTAAAAAAGCAGTGCTATTATGCCATGATGTTATGCATATGGTATTTTTGATATGGCAAAATAACAAACCTGCGCATATTGAACTGAATGTATGGCAAGAATTTATGAAGAACAAATTGCAACGACTTATGATCGGTCAATGGTATGATTTAAATAAGCAAGGTACATTGTTGGAACTTGCTTCATTAAAAACAGGTATATTATTTGAATTTGTAGCAGAAACAGTTGCACTGTGCATCGATCTAGATTCTAATTTTTGGAAAATATGGGGAAATAATCTAGGAATTCTGTTTCAATGGACCGATGACTGGAAAGATAGAGAGGAGGATATTCTACAAGAGAATCGTAATGCTTTCAATGAAGATTATGAATCAACACTTGATAATTATACATATTTATGGAAAAAGATAGAAAATGGAATTGGTGCAGGATGGTTTGATCGACCATTTGGTCAATTTATGAAATCTTATTTTACACAGACCATCGCAGATAGATTAGACACGGCGACTGTGCATAATTTATCTGATATCTATATTCCGTATCCAACCAATCTAATTACATTAGATATTGTAGATAATCCGATCAAAAATAAACATATTTTTAAAATTATAGATGGAAACGATATCTTAAAAAAGATGTTTATTCTATCTGACTATTTATTCAAAAAATGTGATTGGTATATGGATAAATATATGAATAGATACTGTGCATTAAATCGTACAGTATGGTCAATTGATGAAGATAAGTGGCTAGATAATGTTGAAATTAAAAATATGATATATGATATTATAGAGGATATACTCAATCAAATAGAAGAGGACGCGATATATTATTCATATCAATCTGAAATAAAACGACTTGCAACGAGCGCCTTAAAAGGGCTCAAAGAAGCAGATGATCTGTCTAAATTACACATATCAGATGCAAAGGGGCTCATACATAATATTATAGAACAGATTGAAGAGAGAAGTGTACTACCTGAAATTGTAGAAACGGTAAAATCGGCATTTGATGAAATGGATAAAAAAAGTAAATAAGCTGTGTTTGGTGCTTTTATATTGTATCGTATTGTATCGTATCATATCGTATCATATCGTATCATATCGTATCATATTGTATCATATTCATATTATAATGTATTACTTTGAAGATGCAGTAGCGGCACTAGTAGCGGCACTAGTAGCCGCACTAGTAGCCGCATTAGTAGCCGCAACGCGTGGTTTACGTCGAACTGCGGATTGTGGTGCGGGTGCACCAATTGCTGTACGCCAAGCAATTCGCATTTTCCGAAACATTTCTACACAGCCCTTTGCAGCCGCTGCTAATGCAAGCTTTGCAGTTGTTTCATTATCTACGCCAATTCGAAGAATCATCTCATCGCGTAGCGGATGAGGAACAGAGTAGCCCGCATATTCAATTTTAGGTAAAGCATTTCCT
>Ga0007819_1000013_pt1 | contig 60915 bp, 95 predicted proteins | sample CryBogCBE07Jul09_FD_71203 | JGI IMG/M metagenome (GOLD analysis project Ga0007819, IMG submission 71203) | Freshwater microbial communities from Crystal Bog, Wisconsin, USA - CBE07Jul09 | ecosystem: Environmental > Aquatic > Freshwater > Lake | place: Crystal Bog, Wisconsin, USA | collected... | reverse complement strand
AACCGATAGTTCCATTATCCCACTCAATAAAACCGATACGAGCTGTACCAACAGCAACGCATCCTGATTGTCCAGAAATATTTGTTCCTGCTAACGAAGAACCACGACCAAGAACAGTAGTTTCGTTGTATAGAGTAACTTGGGCGTATGTATCAACTGGTGGAACATAATTTAATGATTCAATTAAAACATAGTTACCAACAGTTTGTGGAATAGTTGCTGCAGCTACTTGAACTTGATGACTTGCGTCTCTTGTTTTAGGGATTGTTACATATTCAGTAGCAACTTTAGTAATTTCATAACCTTGAACATACGCTTTTCCTGGCTCAAGACCAATAGCCAAACTATTCGCATCTCCAGTTAAGGAGATACCACGATTGAAAATTGGATTAGTTGTATACTGCCAGTAAACACCAGTAGATCCTGGACCATCGTATACTGGTGTTGTTAAAGAAGTTGTTGTTGGTGGAATGTTACCTGATGTTGTAGCAGCAACGCTTGTTGAAACATAGTAGTTTCCACCATAAGAAACAATATCACCATTTAAATATGTTTGTCCTGCTGCCCAAGTTCCACGATTGTTTGTTCTCGCTTCACGAACATCAATTTGGAAAGGAGAAACTGTATAATTTCCAGCCTCATCATAGGTACGACGAGCTAATTCGTCTTCAATAATACTATATTGAGTTGTATTAACAATACGCTGAATTTGGCCATTTTCAACTTGTAACAATTCAATAAAATTAGAATCGCTTGTGCTACCAATTGGTAAAGTTGATAATGTTAAATCAATAAAGTAACGATGAGCTCCTGGAGCTGCATAGTTATATGATGTTTGAGCATTATCGAGAAGAGTTGAATCTACTTCTGGAGTAATTGTTTTTTCGCTAACTGTTAAACCAACACGATATGATGGTGTATTATCATACTTGTCAAGAATAATTGTTTGGGTACCACCTGTTACTGGGTCTGCGCAAAGAACGAAGAAACCATTAACATAATAAACACCACGAGCAACTGACGCTAAAGAACCAATACCTGTTGCAACATTATGCGATGCGCCAACAGTAGTTAAAGTTTGGAATGTTCCAGAACCATCATCAATAGTAATTGTTTCACCATCAGTAAATGTTGTTCTTGATCCGACTGGGTAAGTGTTTCCAAAAGTGTCAGTAAATGCTATTGTGTTCGCAGATGTATACTTAACGAAAATTGTTGTTGGATCTGTTGAGTTTGCGTGAGAAACAGCAACGATTGTTGCTTTAATTCCACTTGTTGTGGAAGTAATTGATTTATTATTTTGTTGACCAATAAAAGATTCAGTTACGGTATTACCATAAGAAGTGCCAAGTTTAACATAATTGGCAGAAATATCAATAGAAACTTGCCCTGGAATAACCATTGAACCTTGTGTGTAAATGGCTGAACCTTGACTTTGAATCTGATTCTGTAAAATTGTTTGTAACTGAGTTAATTCGCGAGCCTGAACAGCAAAACCTGGACGGAACAAAATTCTATAAAATTTGTTGTCAGGCGAGAAATCGTCATTATATGGCTCGGTATTAAAATTGATAGTCATCTTTTGGTCTTCTTAGGTTAAATTCTATACTATTTAGTTTAGAATGAGATGGCAGTTCTCATAGTAACAGCTTCATCAGACGATGGAGTAAATGCCACTAAATTGTCGATGAATAATACTTCTCCTGTATATTTATCAACAGTTGGAGCACCAACCGCAGATATACTAAACTGTTGATTGCTTGGGTTTGTCATAACATCACCAACTAATGGTGTGTCGTTATTTAATGAAGAAACTAACATAGATTTACCAAGTCCATCAACAGCAACAATAACATATTGTTTCTGGTCAGTATATGTTACATTGTTTAAAGTAACAGTTCTTGGGATTGTTAAAATTTGGTCTTTTAAGAAATTAGAAGCATTGTATGTGCCACCAATAACCCAACATGCAGAACCCAAGTTAGCATTGTAAATATTAGTTGTTCCCTGTGCGTATGGATTCTTAATAATACCAACTTGTCTATATGCATTATTTACAGTAAATCCTTGGTTTGTGTCCAAAGAAACATTACTATAAAACATTAATGTAGTTGCGAATAATTCTTTGTAAGCATTTTTACTATCTCCATCATATGGAGATATAACAGCTCTAGCTACAGCACCATAGCCATTACCTGTAATTGTAATATTAGCATAGGTATATCCAGATCCTGGATTTACAACTGTAATTTTTGTTACTTTACCATTACTTGTTGACGCAACTGCAGTAGCACCAGTTCCATCACCATCAATGGTAATTATAGGAGAACCACCATAACCATATCCACCACTTAAAACTGGAATATTATCAATTGTTCCTGGTGTTGCTAATAATTCTGTATTTGCTTGTAGATTTTCAATATTACCAATGGAAATATTTGGAGATATTGAAGAACCAGTTCCATTTCCTGTTACAGTAATAACTGCAGTGCTATAACCAATTCCTGGATCATCGATTTGCACATTATCAATTTGACCATTTGTTACCAATGGTATTAATTTTGCTTCAGATTTTGTTGAGGAGAATGATGCGCTGAACGCAGAACCAGTTGTAGTATTGATCGTTACTGTTGGGTTTCCTGAATACCCATATCCATATCTCAATTCACAAGTTCCTGAAGCTGCTGCTCCAACATATGTTAATTGTGCAGTTCCGTCGTTATAAGCTGTTCCTAGCGAAGCTCCAGTTGGAGCAGTAGATCCAGTAGTTCCAGCAGAAGTTACTGTATATAAACGATTTGACACAAAATACTGTTGACCATAAGTTACTGCAGTAGAAGCAGTCCATGGTGTTCCAATTGTTACTGTTGGAACACTAGCATAATTCTGCCCAATATTTGTTATTGTAATACTTTTAACTGCACCATTTGTGCTGTTTAAATTAGCGATACCTTGAGCAACGAAATGACCAGCACCATCAAACGATTGAGTTCCAGTGCCAAGAGATGTTAAATTTATAGCAGTACCAGCAGTAGCATTTGCTTGTGTAGTCGCAAGTTTAATAGCTGTTGAAGACACTCTAATTACAAAATACTGTGTATTTGTAGTTAATCCACCAATAGCAGTATTTCCTTGAGCATTATAAGTTACTGGTGTTCCAGTAACAAACCAGTGTGGTCCAACTGTAATTGTTTCTGTTGAAACATTAACAACTGATGAACTTGATGCAGTAAATGGTAGTGTTGGTGGAGAGAATGTTACTGTTGGTGTTGTTGTATAACCATTGCCGAATGTCGACATAACAACATCTTTAACACCACCAAGTAAATTTACTGAGGTAATTGTTGAACCAGTAAATGTTGGATATGTTAGAACAGTTTGACCAACAAACTGTAAAGCAGCAGTTCCATTTTGAACAATTCCTGATGTATGGGATGGAGAAACGCTTGATGTTTGACCAGCCTGAACGACTTTATAGTAATTATTACCTGCTTGAATAATATTACCAAGATAAACAGAAGAGCTTGCAACCCAAATCGCAACGGAAGTTACTGGTGGAGAAACTGTAATAGTATCACCATCAGAATATCCTGTTCCTGGATTATTAACTGTTACTGAAGATAAAAACACAGGATCGCTTGCCAAGTATCCATCACCCTGAACAGAAATTTGTGCTGCAGTATATCCAGAACCAAAATTGTTTATAGTTACGGCATTAATACCACCATTAGAGTAGTATTGTTGATTTAATGCAGTAACAACTGGAAATTGTGTATCAGTTAAAAATTTTGTTCTAAGTGCAATAGGAACATTAAACAGATATTTCCAAATGTATCCATCAGAAAGTGGAATTGGTGAAGTACTAGTTCCAATTGGTTTTATAGTTGATAACGCACCATTGTTATTATCTAAACATTTATATACATTATACTCATCAGTAATAACATAAAATTTAGAATCTTCTAATCTAAACACACCTGTTGATGAGACACCAATTGTTCCCATGGCAGTTGCGCCAGTTCCAACTCCTGTTGGATCAACAATATACACATTTGGTGGATTGGTATATCCAAGTCCTGGGTTTGTGATAGTAAATCCAACAACTGAGTTTTGGTATATAATTGCAGTAGCAGTTGCTTGAATACCACCTGCTTGATCTGGCGGATCAATAGTTACATTTGGAACTGAAAGATATTGGTCTCCACCTGAAATTAAATTAATACCCAAAACTTGAGTACAATATTGATCATCGTATTGATCATAAACATTATTGGCAATCCAATCAATTCTGTTTACAACGAAGGAAACATCATTTGGTTGGATTAACTTTAAAGTTGCGATCTGATTACGAGTATCTCGTTCGTATCTTACATTATCAACAGGAACAGGTGGAGTAGTTTCATCTGCCCAAGTCAATACCTTACCTAAAAAGTAATAGTACTTTGCGGTTTTAGATAATATTTCATTATAAACTGCCTCAGCGACAGTTTTATGAAAAATTGTTTTAACTAGGGAAGATGAATTTGACATATTTTATTAACTTACTGTAACAACCCATGTAATAGCGATAGTATCGCCAGACGCTTTATTAACTGCTGGGAAAGTTGTATGACACAACATAGTACCACCAGAAGAAGCATTGAAAATACCTGCTTCAGTTACAGCACCAGTACCAGTACCAGCACCGAAAGTTGCTGTGTAAGTAATAGTGTTTGAAGATACAGTTGAAGCAGTAAGAGCTACACGACCACCTTCAGTACCAAGCTGTGTGTCAGCTGCTGTTGGAGTAGTAGAGCTAGTACCGATAGCCATGTATCCCATAGAAACTGGGCTGTTTGTTGTTGCTACCATTTTGGAAGCAATATATTGCTTACCAGTAGTAACGATTAAGTTTGGAACCTCAAAATCTTGTACTGTCTCACCTTTTGAATTGGTTTGGACAACACGAAGTTTTCCTGTTGGTTTGATTTGTTCATGCATATTCATTTTTAGGAATCTCCTATTAAGTTAAAATAGACTATATCTGCGGATCGGTCGAATAATTTGCGCCGAAGGTTGCGTCTATAGTATTGTCGTATATAATAGTGTGGACTTCAAAATATCCACCCTGACTATAAGGGTTAAGTGCTACATATCCATCGTCTGTTTCAGCACTAGTGCTATCTGTAAGATATTTAGCAGTAGTTAAGGATGTTGAATCTGTTGGTGTTGATAAAGAATCTGATAATGCTTTACCAGTGCTAAATGAGTAAACACTATCGTCTGGTGTTGTTAATGTTTCTGATAGAGCTTTACCAGTGCTAAATGAGTAAACACTATCGTCTGGTGTTGTTAATGTTTCTGATAGAGCTTTACCAGTATTTAGAGTTGCTGAATCAGTTGGTGTAGATAGTGTTTCTGCCAAAACTTTACTGATAGTTTTAATTAAAAGCGAATCGTCGCTTACTTGTGAATCCGATAAAACTTTACTTGTAACAAAAGATATAGTAGAGTCGTCTGGAGTTGTAAGAGAATCATTAAGAACAAGAGAAAGAGCTCTAATTACACACTGTAGAGAAGCAGATAAACTGATATTAGTGTTTACTTGGAATTCGCCAAACAATGCCATACCAGCAGGATGTAACAATGAACGCACAGCCGATTTGTATGTTGAAAGACGCTCATCAATTTTTATCAAGTAAGAAAATGCTTGGTAGTATTTACTATCTTGAATATAAACATCGTCGTCTAAGAATCCATTATTTGCTGAATAATATCCTGGATAATGAGCCAATGCTCCAAGTTTAACAGATAAAATTGCTGGAGTTCCAGTATATTCTAACTGAACGCTAGGTGTTTCTGAGAACTCTCGCAAAGTTGCTCCCGAGTATGTTCCGTCCCAATAATCGCAAGTAGGTCCACCACTTGGACTTCCAGTAGGATCAACAACATAATCTGCGAAGTTAATTACACCAGATTCTGCCATACCAGATGTTAAATCTGAAATATCAACACCACCTGGAACAACAAGAATAGATGCTAGTTGAACTGGAGATTTTACTTGAGTGAAATAATCGTTACCTGAGTTAATAGTAAATGCGAAATCTGTATTGTATCCAACACCATACTGAATAAATTCTCCAGTTAAAATTCCACCAGTGCTATTTACAGTAACAACTTTAAAAACTGTTTTAACACCATTACCATTTTTTACTGGAAATAATTGTCCAGGTTTAAATCCTGTTCCAGCTTGAGCAACTACAACGCTAGATGTGGTGGCAATAACTGTTCCTGAAAATGTTGTTTTATATTGAATTGTATTTCCTGGGGAAATATTTCCAAAGAAATTTCTATCAATAAACACTTCAAAAATATTAGCAGAAACTTGAACAATTCTATCAACTTCCAATTCAACATTCTGATTACGATTAACAAGAACTTTTACAATCTGAGTTGGTGTAACAACATCAACCAACTTACCTTGAATCATATCAATTGTTCCAAGATTGACTTGAACAAATATTGATAAATCCTGTTGCCATCTTCCGTCAGAAGCAACAAGCATTTTTTGTCCAGGAAAATCTACTGTAACTTTTTTACCATACAACAATTTAAACAACAACTGATAAGAAAGTGGTGTACCTTTGGCAAGATACAAGTCTTTCATATTTGGTAAGAAAGATCTTAAATCTACAACAGTATCTGGTGGTAAATTAGAAGCAAGTTCGTCTTTGAAATATGTAAGAAAAGAATCAAGGGTTTGATCCAGATCTCTTAATGTTAGAAAATCTAAACCTTGCGCATCTAGATATTCGTAGTACGCTTCCAAAAATAGTTGAAATGTAGCATAGTCGCTTCTAACAAATTCAGGAAGCTGACTTGGAACTAAACTGGATGTGGCGATTCTAGTCATTAAGGTCTACTTGGTGTAAATACATAATTGTAACCAGCAGCTAAATCTCCAGTTGCGGTTAAGTCAGGAATTACATTAATATTCAAATTAGTAAAATCTATCTGAGCAACTTGTTGTAATGCTGAAACAACATCGTTTGAAGCTGGTTTAACAGATAAAATAAAATACTGATTGACGATTGATGTGATTTTTAAATTACTGATTACAATTAATCCAGTAGTATAATCAACTGTTCCAATTGTTGGATTAACAATGTTCTTTTGATAATTCGAATCTAATGTATACAAACGAATATTTCCAAGACCATCATCATCAAGATAATATGTATTTACAGAATCGCCATAGATACTAAACCCATTAGAGTAGATGTTACCTTCAGGTTGGTTAGAAGTATAAATTGGATTAATCATGTTAATCGTATACTGTGCGCTAACATTATACTGAGGAACAATTTGACGATTCAAAATAACAGTTGTAATATTGTTTACAAAAGAAGTATCAGAAGTATCTAATAATCTACTTAACTCAGAGAATCTAAATACACCATTAAAATTTAAAAGATTTTGAGTATTATATGTTGTAACTGTATCTAGTAAAATTTGTTGTAACTGGCTTATAGATTTACTTGTTTTAGACTGATCGTAGTAAGATGTAATATCTAACTGAATGTTTATGTAATCTGGATCAACGATTACTGGTGTAACAGAAACAACATTTTTATTAGCCAACAATGTTCCAGTAATTTGTGTTTTTTGGGTTGTTGTTAATTTGTCTGCATCTGTTGGAAGAACACAAATAAACACTTTACCATAAATCGCTGGAGAATTTGATTCGCCACCCCAAACAGCAACAGATTTTGCCTCAGGGAAGTTAGAAATAATGATAGTTTGATAATCTTGTGTTGTTACTGCTCTTCCTTGAGCAGCAAAAGATCTTGGGGCATTAAAACGAATACTCTCAATATCTTCTGGAGCAGAACCACCAGCTGCGATAACTTTCGTTGACACATTAGTTGAACCGCCAAGAAGTGGAATACCAGAATAATTAAATAATCTGGCACCATTTGGTGCGTCTAGGGAAGAAACATAATAATTTATTGTTACAACATTACCATTAATTAATGCCATTCCCAAATTACCATCACCAAAAACAATTTCTAATAATCCACCATCGGTTTCTTTTACAAAGAAAATTGGACTTGTTGAGTCAACTGCACCATAAACATTGTTCACATATTGAAAATTTGTAAATGTTCCTGAACTAGCTGTTTCTTGTACAGTTACTTTAATTGTTGAAACATCAACATTCGCATTAGGAATAATATAACGAATTCCTGGAGTTGTTGTGTAAGTATATGTTAATGGTGTTCCCTCAATAATTTTAACACTAGAGAAAACATAACCAAGTGGACCTGGAGCGCAAGTATAATCTCCAGTATTATAAAATGTATATTGAATTCCATTTACTGTTGTTTCGAAAGGTTGTCCTGCTGGAAGAACAGTAACTGCTGGATTTGATGTTGGATTAATAATTTGAACATCAACTGTTGAATATGAACAAGTTGCAGAGCGAGGTGTGTAACCAAGCATTTTAGCAAGTGATACTACGCTGTCTCTTTTCGCAGCGGAGTCAAGAAACATCTCATTAACAGCAAGGTTTGTGTAAAGGTTGTTATAGTGAGTATTATATGCCAATAAATCCATCAAAATAGACAAACCAGAACCTGTAAAGTCGTAATCTTTAAATTGGTCTTGACCTCGTAGAAATTCTACCAGATTACTTTTTATATCGTCGAAATCTAATTCGGCTACATTAATTCGGTTGCTGGATAATGGCATTATCTTGTTCTCTCTAATACTAGATTAAGTTGTTGAGGAGTCTGAGTGTTAATGATGGTAAACTGAATAGTTACATTAACAGAATTGTTATCTGGATTAACCAACACATCAACTTGGTCTAGATTAACCCTTGGCTCATAATTGTTAATAATTTGTGTAATTGATTGTTTTAAAACAGCACCTGTCATTGGTGTAGCTGGTTCAAATAGTAAGGAAGTAACTTGAGAACCAATCTCAGGATGGAATGGTCTTTCGTAGTTATTTGTTAAAATTAAATTCTTTACGGCAGTTTTAATAGAATTTACATCATACAAACCAACAATATCCGCTGGATTAGAGTAAGTAAATGATTGATTTGTAAAATTTGCCAGAGCAAGATTATATAACTCTAAGTGATATTGATCAATAATAGATTTTACTTTGCCAACGAATGTTCCATTAATGTAGATATTTCTCTGAACCATATCATACTTTGTAAATACAGTGTTAGTTCCAACAAGAATATTACTATTTGTGGCTGATGACATGCCTCCAATACCTCTATTTGTAACCAACGAAATAGGTGAAGGTATAAAATTTAGATCTACATCAGAGAATGTTCTTGTATTTCTTGCCATATCTATTATTTAGTGTCTTTTATCCAAAAGTAGTTGGATCTACTGGGTTACCACTGGCATCATTTGGGCTGATTGTATCGTTATCCTGTAACAAATCTCCAACGAAAGCAATAGGATTTCCTTCAAAAAAGAATGTAGAAGGAGTTGGCTGTTGCGCTGGTGGTTTAATAGTTCTTAAACCATGGTGTGTAACAAGACTTGGGTGGTCGTTATAAACTGTTACACCACGCCAAGAAAGTCTATATCCACCAAAAGTAACTGTTGATGTAAATGGACCAATTGGCATGGATCCTGGATACCCATCTGCTCCAGTTGATTTATTATTTTCGGTAGCTACTTTAGGCATAATTATGTAGTAGTAGGACGCCAGATAGAAACTAAAGAACCATCTCCTGGAACTTTATATCCACCAGCCCAAGATTGATTAACAGTTCCACCAGAAGGATTATTCGCTGCTCTATCAGCCTGATTGCCACCAACGAATGTAAGTTTACCATTTACTGATGTATACACAAAATTAACATGGCGATATCTCCAGAAAGCAATATCTCCTGGCTGAGCATCGGCAAGGTTAGTAATTTGAGTAGCACCCCAACGCTGTGGATTTGTTGTAATTTCAGCAGCAGATGCTGTTTGAACATAACGATAGCCACACTGTTTTAGAACCCAGTTTACGAAACCCATACACCAAGCAGTTTGGTCGGTCATCCAAATACCAGACTTAGGATATCCAAGGTCTGCCCAAATGCGGATAATATTGGCATTGGAAACTCCACCACCCATACCTGTTTCACTCCAATATCCAGTTTTTGCCAATTCTAACTGTTTCTGTAAGAAAATAGAAATATCGTTGGTTGTTCCATTGGCTTTTAAACTTTGTCCTTGACCATCGTCTTTTGGTGTCCCAGCATAATTTGGTTTTACTCCACCAGTAGCTGCGTCGGGATTATTATATTTACTTGGGTTTGCAATATAATCATTTACAAAATTTTCGTTGTCTTGTGAAATCGCATATTTCTGAATAACAGGAGGAGATGGTCTTACTGGAGTAGTTAAGTAAGTGAACGAATCGGAAGCGCCAGTAATATAATCTGGTGGTGTAAGTTCAACTACAACTTCTTCATATCCTGGAGCATCTGTAGCTGCTTGAGCAGCACCTTCTTGCCCATGGAACTGCGCTCCATCAACATTAATATTTTGACCAGCAAGAATATTATGTGTTCCTGCAGTGTTAAGGAATGTGTTTCCAGCAGACTTAATATGTTGATTCCCAGCTGCTTTCATAAACATATCTGTCGCTGATTCTAGTGCGAAAGTTGTTCCTGATGCTAGTGTAAATGCAGTTCCAGCAGTTTGAATATTAGTCTGCGCTGCATCCATTTGAATGTTAGCATTAGATTTTAAATTAAAACTACCATTAGTTAAAACATTAAAATCTCCACCAACAGCAAGATCTAGATCGCCAGCAACACCAATAGACGCATCATTGTTTAAATTAACAGTTGCTGCGCCATCTACTTGAACATCAGCAGATCCTTGAACATATACACTTGCTGAATTTCCAACAGTAATTACACAGCGACCATTGATGTATACAGAACCATTTCGGTCAATAATAGTATAACCATCGCCGATAATTTTATTTACTTGAGTACCATTCGCATCGATATCTGTAAATGTTCCAGTTTTATGATACATTCCAACTGTTTCATTTAATGGTGTATCATCAAATGTTAATAGATGTCCTGATTCAGTTTCCATAACTTTTGCGTATGGATATTCGCCACCGAATGGAGCTAATGGTTGATCCCAAGTGTCTCCACCATTAGCAGAAGGAATTCCTTTAGATCTTTGAGAATCTTTAAATTCAATTGCAGTTTCTTTTTGTATTCCACGAGAAAGACGATTAGTATCTGGTTCGTCAAGTAAATTTCTTAATGGATATTTACCAGTTGGATCTGTAAATCCAATTGTTTTATTTCCTGAACGATTTTCAAGTAAAGCAGCTTGTTTAGCTGGTGGTAATCCAGCAACATCAGCTGGACTATAAGTTACTTGAGCATCGGCAGTTGGTTTATTTGTAGAATCAACAGTAGTAGATCCACCTAAAAAATAATCATAGTATTTTTGTTTCTTCGCATAACCACCACCAGCATCATTACCTGTTCTTTTTCTTGCAGCAACGAAATATCCTGGATCATTTTGATCGACTTTAACATTTAATTTAAAAAACATTGCTGTCGCTGCAGCGCAGATATTAACATCAGTAATAAGTAAATCAGGCTGAGTAGTAAGCGGAGCAACAATACCAGATTTACCCAAGGCAGTTTCTAATTGTTGATATAATGCTCTACCTGTAAACTGAATAAATCCACGACCATAGAATAATGCTCCATCATCTGGCTGTCTATTACCAGCACTGTATCCGTTACTAAAATTTGGACTGTAGATAAATCTGAAAAAGTCCTCTCTTGAACCTTGCCATTTTGCATATTTTGCCGCAAGCGTTAGATCTCCCTTAAATACACCTTTGAATACCGATGCGAGACTTTCTGCTTTACTGTAATAGAATCCCTCAGGAACAGGAAGCCAAGCAGATTCTCCACCAGCAATGGCAATAACAGCACATTTTGCATATTTACTAGTCAACCCAATTTTATCACAAGCAGAGATAATTGCTTTAATAGAAGCAGTTGCTTGTGTTGTGTTGCTTGTAGAGTTTGGTGGAGGTGTTGTTGGTATGTCTGTTTTTAGGGTAGAATCAGGAACAGCATTTGGTGTATTCTGTTCAGAAAGATTTGGCTGCGCTGCGCCAGTTGAAGATGGAGCAGTTGTTGGTGGACTTGATTGCGAATCTTTAGTTCCTACTTGAACAGGATCTCCACTAGAATTTTTTATTTCTGTTCCTGTTGAATCAACAAGAATACCACCATCAGTAGCAATAGCATCAGAAGAAGATTCTTCAGAAGCGATCTGCGCTGCTTGAGATTGGGGAATACCTGGAAGTGTTCCAAGCATGACAGGATACTGTTCGTCAGTATCGGTAAATACAATCATAACCCATGTTCCAAGAACTGGACCAACAGGTGTCCATCCAATACCATTCATAGAAGCAGAAGTTATTGGAGCAATAGGGTGAGCCCAAGGAAGATCTTCAGTTGGCAGTTTTGTTTTGTCTTCAGTGTGAAGTCCAACTATACGAACTTGGCAACGACCAATTCGTAGCGGATCATCTCTATTCTCAACTACACCTGTATATAATTTCATGCTGCTGTTTTTCCTGTCGTCAAATCAAATATCAAACTATCTTTAATTACTTCAATAAAACATTCATGTTGTTCTCTATCTATAACATGATTAATCGCAGAAATTAAATAGTTACCACTGTACATTTTATCTTTATAATCATTTGGAGTGTCTGCAGTTGCAGTTGGCGCTGGAATATTCACATCAAGATAAACCTTTTGGCCAACTGTATAATCGCTTCTACCCTTAACACGCAAACTCAATTTAAATGATTCTGCCTGTTTCATTCTTGAAATTCTATCTTGTAAAACTTTAGCCACGCCAATTTCACCGAATCCTGTAAACACCTGATTCTCTTTTTCAATTGTAAAGGTAATTGCTCCAACACGAGCAGCAACTTCATTAGTTGTGATTGGAAATTGATTTAATCTTGTTTCTTTACCCTCACCAAATTTCTTCAGATAATCGTAAAACACAGTACCATATCGTTTTGTGGTTAAGTCGTGAGTAACAAGTTTAGAAGCATATGTTCCATGTCTAATACGATCAATGTAATCAAACCCTGTTGGAACAGACAACTCTAAAATCTTTGAAAAATCTCGTTCAAGAACACGAGTTGACCCACCCAATTTGTTAATATCGTCATGAGTAGTTCCACTTTTAAATGTCTGATATACTGGCAGATCATTAAGATAATCTAAAGAAACGAAATTGTATCCTTTTCTATTTTCAAAAAACAAATAAGTAGAACTGTTATTTGGATTTTGAGCATGCTCAGTCGCATATTTAATAGATTTTGTTGGTGGCCAAAAATTTGAAATAAATTTAATACTGTTTTTGGTTTCTTCAAGGATAAGTTGTTTATCGCTGTTCAGGTATGCAGTATCTTTTACAATTTTAGCAACAATCTCAGAAACTTTTCCAGAAAATGCTTTACTTGGTGCAACATTTAAATCGGTAACCGCATCTGCTGTAATAAAATGAATTTGATATCCAACAGCTTTCTCACCAAAATATTCTCGTTCTGTTAATTTGTAAATATAAAATCGTTGATCAATAACCCCATCAGATTTTAATGATTTGTCAAATGTTGGAGTATAAACACGCAGATCTAGATATTCTTGCCCAGTAAATGGTAAAGAGTTTATTAAATCCAATGAGTCTTTAATGATCAATGTTCCAGTAATAAAAGGGCTGAACAAATCTTCAAAAATTTGAAGAGTAATTACCTGATTTTTAATATCAAAAAATGTGTTGTTTGCCAGAGAAGTTATTTGAACTTTCTCTAAACTTACATCACCAGCTACCCTTAATTCTGCTGACGAGGGATTATCAAATTCGGTTTCTGTTGCCATTATGAGAACATTTGTTGATATTGTTTAGCCAATATATCTAATACATTTTTAGACACGATTTTAATTCTGCGTTTCGATTCATTAACAGAAACTTCATAGTCGTAATTTGATACAGGCACAGCTCCAGATGCAGTTTGGTTTACAATATATCCATTTGAATCAACATAGTGATGAACCGCTGCAGCTGTAACAGTAGCAATAATAGTTAATGTTCCACCACCAATACCATGGACACCACTTGTTATAAAAGAAATTGTATTTAATGTTGTGCTAGAAATAGTAAAAGTTCCATTTGGTGGATGATCTCCAGTCGCACCCTCAACAATAATACTAGTACCAACTGGAAGTCCATGAGATGGAATGGTAATTGTTACAACATTTTGTGTATTTGCTTGGTTTGTTGTATAAGACCAAATTGATGTTGTAAAGGTATATGTTTTTGTGTACTTTTGAGTAATATATTCATCTAACTGTGTAAATGTTAATGGCATATCAGAACGATAGTCGTAAATGTTATTCAATAACATTAAGAGCCAGTGATAGTTTGGAGTTCCGTAAACTTTTGTTGAAATTATCTCCATTGTTTCACCATCAATAATGTCATAGTAATCATATACAGTAACATTCTCTAAAACCTGTTGTATAACACGGACATTAGTTGTTATGTCTTTAAGGATTTTAAGATATGGCTGACCATTCTTATCGTTAAAATCATAATATATGTTTGGCATTGTGTTAAAGTACATATTAGAATCCGTCCTGAATTTCTTGTTTTGTAAGGATAGAGAGTTCTTTGAATGTCAATTTAACATCAATCTGAGTAGGCATACCATTATCAAATGTATTTAACATTCCATTTGGAGTATAATTTACATCCATATTTGTTAATACTGAAGAGGTATGTCTATGCAAGTTTAAATTCTCAACTCCATTGTTGTAGTAATAAACATCAAATTCTGATGGGTAGATAAAAACGAAATTATTTGAATCCTTATATTCAGGATGCATATGTGTTTTGAATTCTTTAATAATGTTCAAAACATCCTGCGCTTCGTTCGGATTTCTTGGAAAGAATTTATAACTAAAAGTAAATGTTCTAAAATCAACAGACTTAAACAAGTTTTCTTTCTTTGGGTTTGCTGCGATACCAGAAGCTGCAGAAAGCGCTGCTCCTTGTGGACCTTTCGATAATGCTAAACTTGTTAAAATAGCGCTGGTCGCACCCATACCATTTTTAGTTCCATCTTGAGCAAATGCCTTACCCATTTCTTTGGCAGCTGTTGCTCCCATTTGAAACATTGCTGTATCTTCAGCATCCCACTGGGTATTATAGCTGATACTCAAATCATTTGGAACATGCAGAGCAATGGCTTTTTGTAGTCTTTTCTGTTGACGACCCATTTTTCCACCAACAGCATTAGCAACTGTTAAGGCAGTCGCACCACCTGGAATTGCTCCAAGAGCACCACCCTTTAGAGCTCCTTTCGTGACACCAACAATTCCTTTACTATATTGCGATGCGCCCTCTGCTACAGCACCACCAACTGCCAATGGAGCAGCAGCGCCAACTGTTGTTTGAGCTGTATTAAAATTTTGAGAAGCCAAATCTCCACGAAGTCTTGCTGGTACAAGTTTTGGATCAACAGTTGGTTCTTTATTTACAGCGAAAATTCTTGAATCTTCAGCTACATTAATGTAGAAAATAACATAGTTTCCACCATACACAGAATTATTTGAATACAGGTCGGCTGGATACTGATACTGACCAATATTATATTGTGTTGGGGTAAAAGAAGTGGCTGCTCCTCTTTGTGGATTTAAACTTGAGGAAGCTACTGTAGGTGTATTATCTGCCATGGTTTTCTCTAAATATGAGTATTAGACTCTATTCGTATATTTATGTTCCATAAGAGGAAGTTTACACCAACTAATCCACAAAAATACTCTGGGGATCCAACCAATATTATAATGAGATCTTCTTGGGAAACAAGGTTTGCCAACTGGTGTGATGTTAATCCAAGCGTAGTTAAGTGGATTTCTGAAGAAACAATTATCCCATACAGATGTGGAACGGATAATCGTATTCATCGATATTATGTCGATTTTCAGATTCAAATTAAAGACAAAGCTGGAACCATAAAAACATATTTGGTTGAAATTAAGCCAGCCAAACAGACTGTTCCACCTGTCTATCCTGGAAGACAAACTCAAAGGTATATTAAAGAATCTTTTGACTACATTAAAAATCAATCCAAATGGACAGCAGCTAAAGCATATGCAAAAGATCGTGGATGGGAGTTTATTATACTCACAGAACATGAATTAGGACTATAAATATACTTATGGCTAAATCAGAATTACAAGACATCTATGACAAATATCGCTTTGACAAGTCGATAGCGAAAAAGTCACAGCTGTGGTTCGACCAACAAGTTCTTCTTTTAAGTAAAAAACGAATTACTCCTAACATGATCATTAATAATGATCCAAAAGATGTTAAGAGCGCAAATGCGTTGATGCCTGGAAAGTTGTACATGTACTACTACAATCCAAAATTAAAAGACGAACTACCATACTATGATAGATTTCCTCTAGTTTTCCCATTTAGAAAACTTGAAGATGGCTGGCTTGGTTTGAACATGCATTATCTTCCACATAGATTAAGACTTGTTCTGATGGATCGTTTGTTGATGTTTGCGAACAACGACAAGTGGAACGCATCAACAAAATTAAAATTTTCATGGCAGTTAATTGATGGAGTAGCGAAATTTAACTTAGCAAAGCCATGCGTAAAACGATATCTAACAAGTCATGTTATGTCGCCACTGGTTAATGTTCAATCTGCCGATTGGGCTACCGCAATGATGTTACCAGTTGAGAGATTTGTTGGAGCAAGTAAAGAACAAGTTTGGGCAGAATCTAAAATTAGGATCAAGCAATGAACATAAGCGACTTCGTGTCACAAATGAATTTGGGTATGGCTAGAACGAACAGATTTTCTGTTCTTATGGCTGTTCCTGCTGGCTACCAAAGTAGCAGTCCAAATCCACCATTAAAATCATTTCAACAGTTGTTAATGTTCTGCGATCAGGTTCAACTTCCTGGAATTACAGTTAATACAGCGCCAGTTAGAATTTTTGGTGAAGTAAGAGAAACACCTACTGAGTTTAACTACGAACCTCTACAAATGTCTTTTTATGTAGATAATTCAATGGAAGTTAAACAATATTTTGATGACTGGGCAAAGTTAATTCAAAATGGTGAATCAAGAACACAAAGATACTATGATGAATATATTTGTCCACAAATGCAGATTCTAGTTCAAGATACATTAGACAATAACAGAATGATGGTTGAGCTGTATGAATGTTATCCAAAATCAGTTGGAGCAGTTCAGCTTGATTGGGCAAACAAAGATATAATGAAATTGTCAGTTACAATGCAGTACAAATATTGGAGAGAGATGACTCTTGTTCCAAATAATGGATCTTTAGATTCTGCAATTGTTCCTGGAGTTGTTGGTAATGGTGGCGGACAGTTTAATACACCAAATGTTCCTGGAGTTGTAGGAAGTGCAGTAGGACAACCTTTATCAGCAATTGCTGGCGATATCAACCAAATTAAGAGTATACCACAACAATATCTATCACAATTTAATGCGTTCCAATCTAATCTAATACAAAATATAACATCAGGTCCAAATCAAATTTTAGGCGCACTAACTGGGCAGAGTTCTTTCGGAAGAATTCCAAGCACTCAACAAAATGTAACATCAGATTTACCAGACCCATCAAATTGGTTTTAAAGGAAATTAAAATGGCAGAAGAAATTAAAAGCGAAAGCGAAAAGAAAAAAGAAGATTGGATGAATAGTAAGTGGCGTCCAATGATGGGTTGGATGTACATGGCAGTATGTACTTTTGATTTTATGGTAGCACCAATTTTATGGTCGCTAGTTCAAACACTTGGTCATGGTTCTGTAAACACTCAGTGGCAACCTCTAACACTTCAAGGTGCTGGTTTATTCCATGTCGCAATGGGTGCTGTTCTTGGTATCGCTGCTTTTGGTAGAACACAAGAAAAACTAGCTGGCGCAAATAATGGTGGTTTACCAACTGGTCCATCAGGAATGATGGGCACAACTTATACTCCACCAACAGGAATGTCAAATGTATCATCAAGCATGCCTTCAACATCTAGCATACCTTCAACAATATCAATGCCAACGCCAAGTGTTAGCCCAACAGTTCCAACACCAAGTTTTGCGAGACCAACACCTGCTGCCTTTGCACCTCAACCGATAAATACAACTAGCGGATTACACCCTGACGACCCACCAGTAAGAAATACTAGAAACGACTTATAAAATGAAAATTGATGATAATTTGAGCGATATTTTTAATATGACGCCAATTGATAAAAAACCAACTGATATCATTGTTGCTGAAACTGGCGAAATTTTAGTATCCCAAGAAGAGAAGGTTGAATCCGACTATGACAAGACAAGAGCAAACCTTCTCGATTTATTAAGTAAAGGTCAGCATGCATTGGATGCTGCTTTGGCTGTCGCTAAACAGTCTGAACATCCAAGAGCATTTGAAGTTGTTGGAAATCTGATGAAGCAGGTTGCAGATATTAATACTCAGTTGATGGAATTACATCAACAGAAACAAAAATTGGACGAACCAAAAGGTGGTGCCAAAAGTGTTACAAATAACGCTATCTTTGTTGGTAGCACAAGTGAATTGAACAAATTGATTGAAAAGATGAATAAGGGAGAGTGAGTTATGGCATTGCCAATGATGAATACACCATTATATAATGTAGAGATTCCTTCTACTGGTCAAAAGATTTCTTTTAGACCTTTTTTGGTAAAAGAAGAAAAAGCATTACTCTTGGCTCAGCAGAGTGAAGACATTGATGTAATGATTGTTACATTAAAAGAAATTATTAAAAATTGTGTCAAAGACGATATTGATCCAAACAAATTAGCGATATTTGATATTGAGTTTTTGTTTACTCAAATTAGAGCAAAATCTGTTGGAGAGTTTGTTGAGTTAATTTTTACTTGTCAACATTGCGAAGAAGAAAAGAATAAAGTTAAACTTGATATTGATTTAACAAAAATTCCTATTATCAGAGCACCTGAACACAACAATAAAATTATGTTATTTGGTGAAACTGGTGTAGTAATGCGTTACCCAAATTTAGATACTTTCAGAAAAGCTGATGGTAAGACTGAAGATATTAATGCTGTTATGGAAGTTGTTATTGACTGTATTGATTTAGTATTTAATGGTGATGAAGTATTTTATGCAAAAGATCAAACTAGAGCTGAACTTGAAGAGTTCGTTATGAATTTAACTAAAGAACAATTTGACAAACTTGAAGAATTTTTTGTAAATGTTCCTAAGTTTAAACAGGATATTGAATTTGATTGTCCTGCCTGTGGAACACATAATGTTACAGCTTTGGAGGGAACAGCAAGTTTTTTTTAGTTAATCTCAGTCATGAGGCATTAGCAAATTATTATAAAACAAACTTTGCTCTAATGCAATACCACAAATATTCTTTGACTGAGATTGAAAACATGATCCCATTTGAACGAGAGATTTACATTGCTATGTTAGTCGAGTATTTAAAAGAAGAAAAACAACGAATAGAGAAGAACAAGTAATATGACAATGCAAGAACTGCTTAAGTTACAAGCAGAGCTACAGAAGAAAAATACTGCAGCTTTGGAGATAAACACATCCTCAAGTATGAACTTGTCTATGGATGTTAAGAAAATGTCTGAGCAAGTTGAGCATGCAGCAAATGATGAAGAGTTTAAGCAGAAAAAGAAAAGAGAAGAAGAATTAACTGAGAGTTTAAAAGATTTAGGTAAAATTCTCAAAGACAATATCAAAGCATATGTTAAAGCTGGTGGTGGAGATAAAGTAGTTGCTGGTATAGAGAAATCTGATGCTGAGAAAGCAAAACAGACAGGTGGACTTAGATCATTCCTTCTTGGTGGAGCCAAAGGTGAAGCAGTTAAGAAAGATAGTTGGTTACAAAAGGCTGAAAATTTAACTGGATTAAAAGTTGGAAAATATAGTCCATCAGGTGCTATCGACAAATATTTAACAAACCGAGAAGAAAAACAAGCAACTGCCAAAGAGAAAAAAGCATATATTGAGTCAGCATTAACAAATGATAAACGAGGTATCGCTTTAAAGAATCTTAAGGGTGAAGATTACGCAAGAGAGGATGCTGGGAAAAGATTTGACTCAATTAAAGCCAAAGAAGCTGAGGTAAAAGAACATCAAGCAAAAATGGATTACTCAACTGGCGCAGGTTATAATGCCAAAAAGAAAGACATCGCAGCTAGAGATAAAGCTGTTGCTGAATTGGTTGAGATGGATCCAAGAAGAGCAAAAGATTTTAAAGATGCTAGAGGTACTCCTTTAACTGAAATGGATCACTCCAAAAGGGAAGAAGAAGCAGAAGGTCAAAAGAAAGTTTCTGCTGATCAACTTCAAGAGCAAAATAAAATGCTTGCTGAAGAAAACACAATCGGAAAAACATTAATAGAATCTTTAGATGTACATAAACAAATCCTCGCAGCAATACAAGCAGGTGGAACTGGTGGTGGAGGAAGTTTACTTGGAGATGCAGCTGATGCAGCTAGCAACTTTATGGGTAAGGGTAAGGGTTTGTTGGGTAAAGCTGGTAAATTTATTGGCAAGAACGCAGGTAAACTTGGAGCAATTGCTGGTATTGCTGGTGGCGCATATGAAGCATATAGTGGTTGGAGTGATGCTAACGAGGCAGAAGCAAGAGGAGAGATTACTCACGACCAAGGAAATGTAAAGAAAGGTGAAGCAGTTGGTGGTGGAGCTGGTGGAGCTGCTGGCGCTTGGGGTGGAGCTGCAGCTGGAGCTGCTATTGGTTCAGTTGTTCCTGTCGTTGGAACTGCAATTGGTGGTGTAATTGGTGGCGCATTAGGATATTATGGTGGATCTAAAATTGGATCTAAAATTGGTGGTTCTTTGGTAGAGGGTTATCAAGGTCTTAAGGGAATGCTTGGGTTTGGTGGCGATGAAAAGTCTGGAGCAACTACTACAAAATCCGAAACACACGACTTAAAATGGAATGATGGTAAACCAACAATTGATGGTAAACCTGTGTCTCAAAAAGAGTATATAGCTGCATCAAATGGAGTAGAAACTCCATCATTAAACTCTCCTGATATTAATGGAGCATCTAAAGCCAATGCTGATATGGCAGCAGATAGTACAGGAAAAGGTGGTAGTTCTAACACAAGTATTGTTAATGCTCCATCAACAACAATCAACAACAATGGTAGTGCTCAAGCAAGTCAAAGATCGGATATTAGAAATCCTGATTCGACTGTCAATAGGTATATCTCTAGCAGATACGCTGCATAATAAAAAAGGGAGCCGAAGCTCCCTTGTATTACTTGTTCATTACATACATCGTAACTTCGAACCCAAATCTCATTTCAGTAGCAGCTGGTTTAGTCCACATAATAATCTCCAAAAGATTGACAGCAAATCCTGTCACATTTACTTATAATATAAAAGCAGGATTTGCCTAAGTGAATCTATTAAACTCTACTAATGAAAATTATGCTTCGTCAGCAATTTTCTGGAAGTAAGACATCACATCTTCATCATCATCGCTTGTTTCAACTGCTTTAGAAACTGAAACTGGCTTAGATGCTACAGTTGTAGTAGTCGAACGAGTTGGTGGAGTATAATCCTCATCTTCGCTTAATGAAGCAGCAGATTTAACAGGAGTACCTTCTCCATCAAGAATATCTGAAAGTTTCTTAGACAATTCTTCAAAAGATTTGAAGTTTTTACGATCCAAAAACTCAGACAACTTGTATTGCTTGTTAGCAATTTCCAAAAGTTTTTCTTCATCGCCATCAGCAACAGCAGATGGTTCCATAAAAGTCGATTGGTCATAGTTAGCATAACCATCTACTTTACGCATACGGAGTTTAAAATCCGCACCTTCCCAGAAGTCAAACACATTTACTGGCTTCTCATCTTCAAAAGTTGGACGAGCTTTGTCCATAATCTTGTCGAAAATTTTCTTACCGAATTTGAACAAACGAACTTGTCCTTCGTTCTCTGGATGTTTAGGATCAGAAACGATCAAAACATTACAGATGTAAGATAACTTACGCTTTTGCTTACGAGCAATTTCTTTGTTGGCGTCAGAACCGCTGTTCCAAAGTTTGGAATTTAATTCACCAACAGGATCTTTCTCACCGAGAGTGGTAAGAGAGTTTTCGATGTACCACTTTCCAGTTGGACCTTGGAAAGAGTGATTGAAGATACGAACCCATGGGAGTTCATCGCCCTCAACTCGTGGTAAGAAACGAAGAGTGGCTGTGCCGTTACCAGCTTTATCAGCTTCTAGTTTCCATAAACGATCATCTTGGTAGGATTTATTGCCACCGCTAGATTCTGGGTTAGCAATTTTTTCGAATTCGGAAGTGATTTTACCGAAATCAGTGTTGCGCATTTTGCGAAGTGCTTGAATATCCATCGTATTTCCTTTGTATAAAATGTATTAATGTGTATTAGTATTATCGTATTCATTATCTATATCATCGAAGTCATCTTCATAATCTTCTTCAATATATCTATTTAGTACTTTCATACCTTTACCTTTTTGGTTTGGCGCATGTTTCAGTTTCCTGTTTGACTTGCGTTCACCATCGTCTTCGTATTGACGATCCCTCTTTGGAGTCATATTACAACTCTACTGTTTCCTGTTTAAATGTTTGATATACTTGTAAAAGTCTGTCTTTGTCAAACTTAACAAATCCCTTACACTTATCAATTATACGGCATTCTTCAGCCCAAAGCAAATTTAATTGCAACTTTAATGTTGTCAAATAATCTGCAAAAGAATTTAAAATAACCATAGTCTCGACAGTGACATAGCCACCGAGATACAACTTAAATAACTCAGGAGGATTACCTTCATATAAATGTTTCTCAGTCATGCCATTTTTCTCAAGATGCAAAAGAATCGTGTGAAGATCACTTTCAAAAACCTGAGAAATACTTTGCTTACGCTTGTTCCAAGTAATCAAATTTGAATCACCAGTAGATGGTTCGTATACAACTTCTTGGTTACCATAAGCAAAATTCGCAACGAAATATTGAATTATATCTCGTTCAGTTGGAAATTTTCTTGCCAACTTTTCAAATATAAACCTATCATTACGAGCATAGAATGTATCTCTTGCTCCCTTTACATGACCACGATTGTTAAACACATTATAAGAGTTAGTAGTAAAATGTAACTTGACAGCCATGTAAAGTTTCCAAACTTTAAATCCGTCCACTTAATTTCTTCCTACATTCATTTTTAACTTCAACTGGAAAATCTGGAGAAATTTCTGCCATACGACAATCATATTTTACCACACCATGGGTTGGCATTAGAGCAAATATTAATACCCAAAACATCACAACAAAGAAAATCGCACAGACAATCCAGAGTGGTGGCGTAATAGAAGTGTTAGACATCTAATTTCGCAGTCTTAGGTAATAATCCACTCTCTTGAAAATCCATCTTCATTTTTTCTTTGAGAGATTTGTTAATCAATGATTTAATTTCTTCAGGGTCTATAAAGTTTTCTTTACAATATTGTAGGATGGCATCGACATGAGAACAATTATTATCTCGAGCCATCTGTTCAATATAAAGAGAAAACGACTTAGAATCTTCAAACATTTTTGAGTTTTCTGATATAGACATCCGCTGTTGTAATAACTCCGTTAAGTTCACTATATTCCTTTGATTTTGTTTTGTATAGATTCCAGATTGGAGTGTCCGTTTCGTCAGCGTTCATTTTACGCTCGAACATATCAAGGTATTTGTCAAACCATTTATCCATAGTTTTACGCTGAGCCACCAACGAAGCACGAATCTTTTCCAATGATGGAAGATCGTGATCTATTGCGCAAAGTGAGAACTTGTCAAGATATTCTTGTTTAGATAATTCCATGATAAAACCTCCAAGTAGTAGTCATAATATAATTATACCTGAATTACGAATTAATGTCAAGCATTATTTTTTAGCGTCCAGTGCCACTGTATGGGCTTGCTTGCTTACTGCATACGCTACACAGACATTGTCAGAAGGGTTTGCATACGCACAGCGGACAGCTACAGGGTCAATTCCCTTAACAATGCCATTTTCGATGTTTCTAGACATCATTGCAGATTCTTGAGTTTTGTAATAGGCTACAGAAGTAATTCCTGCAAGAGCAATCAATGTAACACAAATAACGATTAATTTACCTTCACTCATAGTAATTCCTTTAAAATTTTTAATAACTTCCATCATCGATAACTATCCTCATGTTTACTGGACCGAGCGACAGTACTGCATTATGCATCGCTGGATCCATATCGTTTGGACCTTCATAATCAAAGGCAACTCGCCAATGGTATGGATTTAAAACCAGCGTAACCCATACCCCTGAATATTTTAACCACTTAATCATTTTAAGTCCTTTACTAAATCACAAAGTCCAAGTTTCTTGGCTTCATCAGCAGACAGCCAAATATCTTGTGGTGGTAATAGGTGATCGCGAATTTGCGCTTCGCTTAATCCTGTTACTTTTTTATAGTGAGCAATCATTCGTTTAGTTGTTAAGTCAAATTCTTTAACAGTAGCAAACAATTCATGTTCTTTACCAAATGCACCCCAACTATATTGGTGAGAAAGAATAGAAGTATTTGGTGTTAAGATTCGTTGACCCTTTGTTCCTGATGCGAAGATTAGTAATCCTGCAGAAGCAATCTGGCCAAGACCAATAGTTCTAATAGGAATTGCCGAACCACGCATTGTGTCAATAACAGCAAACGCTGCATTTAAATCGCCACCAGGAGAACAAATCATAAGGTTTAGAAGTTCAGGTCTTTCTTCTTCAAAATTGGATTCCATAATCCACTCAACGATTGGTCTTGTTGAGTTTAATGAAACTTCATCCATCAAAATAAAGAAACCATGACGACTAGCATCACCTTTTTTCAAAAAATCTAAATTCAACTTCTGCATCATATTAGCCATCATCACTCCTAAGGTTTATAAAAAATATGTCTTCCGATTGTTACTGTTTTTTGTAAATGCCATCCTGGATTTACATAGTCGGCATGATAATTTAATGCTCCCTTAGTTATATCCTTCATATTATCGTAATTCATATAAACATAAACTGCGACATTCTGAGATTCATTATACGCTTCTATTTGCTTAGATGTCAAATATTTTTCTTTGTATAGTGCTGTAAGTTTTGCTTTGGCATCGCAATACCAAGAAAACTGGCAGGTAGAATTAATCTTTTGTTTTACCACACCACAGACGGATCCTTCATATCCTCGTTTAACTCTGTTCATGGTAACTAATCCAACAGCAATTTTACCATCTTTTGGTTCATATGCTGATTCAAAATAAATGTTATCTGCCAAACACTCAACTTCTTTTTGAGCGACAGGTGTTAAATCGTAGTAGTCAATTGAATTTAATGGAACTAATTCTTGACCTCGTAGAGCCACAAATGGGGCTGTCAATATTAAACATAATATAATGAAAGTTGTTGTTAATATTTTCTTTTGCATTACATCTCCTTAATTGTTGCAGAAGAAAGGTGTGCGAACACACCTCTCCATCCCATGTATCAGGCGGACTTTTTGCTATTAGTCTTATTTTCTAGGGGGATATTTGAAACGAAACCATTCAAAGCAGCAGCTTTTGCAATGATATCCGATTCACTTGGGTAAGCAGGGAATCCAGGATGTTCTGGAACTGTGCCACCATTGATTTTAGCAGACTCGACTTTCACTTGCCAGTCGTTGCTAACCTGTTCACGCTTACCATAGTAATCCTCAGTAAGCATGTCTTTCGCCATTTTTAAAAGTTCAAGGCGAATCTCGAACGGAGTCATATTTGACATTTAAATCTCCTGTGTTGTGTGTAAAAAACGATGGTTTTATTGGGACCATCAACCCACTGTGTAATATTATTTAGTGTCTGCTAATTTCTTCTTTGGAGTTGGTTTCTTACCCAAGTCCTTAACTGGTGCTGGAGCAGGTGCTGCTTTCTTAGTAACAGTTGTTTTAACTTTTGATTCTGGTTTCTTTGGTAGATCTGCTGACATAGCAACAGATGCGAAAGATGTAACAATTAGTGCTAAAAGAATTTTCTTCATAGCTTGTCCTTTAAAATTGTGGTGGATATTCTGTTACGAGGAATCCACCGAAACCCTAGTCAGCGATTAGGCTGCCAATGCGTAAACTTCATCGTTTGCGTTTACTTGATTTGCTTGATTTACGGTCATCGCCTACCGTGTTGCCTTCTCTGCTATCTCACCCTGTCGAAACCTAGTCATCCCCATCAGAAGCACATTGCCATAATATCGCAGTTTCTACTTTATTATGTTTGCTACCAAAACTGGTTCGTCAATATGCTTTTGGTGGAGATGGAGGGAATCGAACCCTCGTCCAGAATGCCTTTACTTCAAAGGGATTACAACAATTTCTTAACGACAACCAGCGAACTGATTGAGGTAGTATCCACGACCATATTGATCATTTGTCCATACTTGATTATACACAGGTGCTTGTGGATAAGGACAAGGTTGTTGTGTATAAACAGGTGGTTGAACATATACTGGTTGTTGAACAACAACTGGAGCTGGACGAGCCAACTCATATCCAATCAATCCACCAACTAATGCTGGACCAACCCAATAACCTGAGTGGTATCCACGATAACCACCATGCCAATCAGCATGAGCATTAGTAGAAAATAAACCGATCAATAGTAAACTTACAAGAATCTTTTTCATAATCATCTCCTTAAGACTATTATATATTATTTATGAATAAATGTCAAGTCATTTACCCATAATCTGTAAGTAGTTGTTTCTTAAGACCTTAAATTCTCCAATCCAGTCATCCCTACGCTCTGTAAAGATTTGTGGATCCTCATTGTCAACACCCACAAGAATTAACATTCTACCAACAGGAATTCCTGTCAATTCTTCAAACATAACAGCATAAGCTGCAGTTTGCATAAAATAACCATGAATCCAATCACGATTTTTAAGTTTGGAAGATGTCTTAAAGTCAATAATTCTTAACTTACCTTTATACTCTGCAATACAATCAACAGTGCCAGCAACTTTTAAATGGTGAGAATACAGTGGAGATTCTAGAGCATGAATATTATCTATCTTGTCTAGATGCGGTATTAGACTAGTAAAGATATCCTTGTCAAACATGTCTGGTTCTTGTGGTTTACCAAGTAACCAGTTTTCGCATAGAGTGTGAATTCTTGTTCCTCTACTTGATGCTCTAGATGAGATTCGATTCGCTTCTTCTTCACCAACTTTCTTTCGCCATTCCATGATGGATTGTTTTGAGTGCAATCCTGTAACTGTTGTGACGGAAGGATAGGATTCACCCGATGGAGTTTCATATAATCTTCCATCAGGTGTATCGATCCGTTTAAGTTTAGTGAAACCATGATCAATAAAATTTCGCATTAAACATTAAGCATAGAGTATAAAGTATTATACAGCTGCGTTCTTTCTTCAAGTCCTAAGAAACCACCATTAATAATTTTAGTCATACTCTTAATATCGCCCATGTCAGCATAGTGATTTAGATTATGGCTATTCCAGAACCAGATAGCAGACATCAATGCGAAGTCTTTATCTTGTGTTACCCAGTCAGGTTGTTCAATAACTGTTGTTGGGTCATCAAACATGTCGTTAGCAAATTTAGTATAGTTTGCTTTACCAGTTAATTGAATCGGTCCACGACCACGATATTTCCATCCATCGCCTGATTCTTCTGGTCCATTTCCCATGCGATTTGCGTAAATACGATTCGCAATTCTCTCTGGTTGACGAGCATATTGGTCAGCATCACCATGAAAGTGAGAACCAAAAATACTTTGTAAACCTTGAGCAGAATAATTTAGATTCTCTTCAAAAGTTGTCCAACCACCAGACTCATGACCACATTGAGCCAAGAAAGCAGCAACACGATGTGGCTGGTCGATTTGATAAGTTGGGAATACTGAATTCATAGAATCAGTCCAACCCTGAGGATCTTTATTTCTTGGGAATACTTGCGCAAATTGTTCAGCTGTAATTAAAGCCATTTTTATTTTCCTTCGTAGTCTTCATATTTAAGTTTAGCCAAAATATAATCCTTCACTAAGGAAGATCGAACAATGTCGTCAACAGTAAACTCAATACGAGTAAAAGCACTCATGTGTTGTGCGATGTCAAAGAATTTTAAAATACCTGTAACATCATTTTTTCGTTTATTCAAATCAGTCTGACGATAATCGCCACACCAAATAATTTTAGATCGATAACCGACACGAGTCATAACAGTATCAATCTCTTCATAAGTTAAGTTTTGCATTTCATCAACAATGATGATTGCATCATCAAAAGACATACCACGAATAAAAGAAGTGGATATAAAACTGATATATCCCTGTTCTTCTAATCTATCCCAAGCATCTTTTCTATCAAATAAGGTTTCACAAATTTGACGATAAGGTTGCTCATATATTTCCATCTTTTCGTTCACATCACCTGGAAGATGACCAATCTCACGAGACTGTACTGCCGAACGAACTACAATAATTTTGTTAAATGGATTACTCTTATCCAAAACTTCTTCAATTGCTTTATATAGCGCACAGAAAGTTTTTCCTGTTCCTGCTACACCATGCAGGGCTACAAAATAATCTCCTCTTTTATAAGCATCAAAAAATAATTTTTGATTCTCAGTTAATGGTTGAAAAGTTTTTAAATTGTCTAATCTAATTTTTAATTGATTACTAGCAATAGGTTTTGGTTCACGCTCTTCATTATATTGTTCTTGTTGTTTTTTTACAGGTGCACGAGCCATTAACGCTCCCTTAGTTAAATTTGAGAAGAAGTCTTATCAAAATCTGCGTATGATGTAGTCTGTTTAATTTTTTGTAGAACCTCCTTAAAACCTGTGTCCATTTTAGTTACACCCAATCTGACTGGATCACCCATAGGGATAGGGGTGTCGTGGTATCTTTCGTGGGTGGGATTTGTTTCTTTGTACTGATCGTACTCTGACATTTTCATAACAACATCAAAAATCTCGTCAGTTTCCGTATTACGGAATCTATATGTTGGCATCGCAAAACTCCTTAATAATTCTATTTAGTAATCCAAATAGGTCGATTTCGATTTTTCCATGCAAACATACGAGTCTTATCGCCGAGGTAATAGTTCTTATATGACTGAATTGAGTTTCCAGGAACTTTGTAAATATCAGGCATGGCAGGAGTTGGTTCGGTAAATAGACCTTTGGGAATATTTTTAGGAAATTCGTTCTTGAGTAGCTGCATTAAACCAATAGATTCGACTTTATGAGTTTTACCATAACGATATGTATATTCCATACACAAACACTCAAGCATTTCAGCAAGCCACATATAATTTAATTCTGATTGTCTAACCCAGATTGCACTAGGATGATTAATGTGAGTAGCAGAATACATGATACTATCTCTAGAATCCTCCAATTTCCAGAATTTCTGAAGTCTCCCAGTTTTGCTCTGGCGAGTAAGTTGAGTCCCATCAAGAACCCTATGAGCAGTAGAGAGTAGTTGAGCATATTCTAATATCATCTTTACGCAATGTTTATCGACATGCATTTCTGCACAAGTTCGTTGATCATGATCTAAGTAAAAAATATTCACGAGTTTCTCATTCTTTCAGTTAAGTAATCAACAGCAGACTTTTTATTATACTCTACTACTGGTTTTTTGTCAACCACTGGTTTTGTTGGAGAATTGTTACTTATAACCTTCCAATTTCCGTTTTGCATAATAGCCATAGTTCCATCTTGAATACCACGACGCTGAGTAATGTTACCATAATTTGCTTGGAATTCTTGCCAAGACATTGCAATTAACTCAGCCCGAATTACCTTTTGGTGATACCTAGGATCTCTATACTCACGAAACTCAACTTTATCTATAAGGGAGTCTGCAAGTTGGGCGACGAGTTGTCTTTTTAGAGAATCTTCATATGCATTGAGATCTGTTGCATTTAACAACAGATCGTCTCTAACAACTGCTTCTGCTCTTACTGATGGAGGAAACATTTTAATGTAGATAAAGTTGCATCTAGTAAACGGATTGTCTCAGAAGAGTTCGTATGAAGAATTCCATGACCACCTGCTTCAATAAATGGACCAATACAACCAGCGGAATCATCAATCAAAATTGAAGTTGGTGTTGCCCAATTCGCTTTTTCTTCTTTACTTCTGGAAAAGTTTGGTTTGTATGGAATGTTCTTCTCACCCAACCATTTAATCTTTTGTCGTTTGGCTTCCTCGCCTTGATCAGTGCGATGAGTTCCCATTGAAGTTAGAATTTCAATCTGAACTCCTTGCAGTTTTGAGACATGGTTCAACAATTCTTGAGTGTCAGGCATAAAGTCTAACTTCTCAAAAATCTTGTGTTCCATCACAGATGAACGAAACTTTTTTCGATCTTCCTTTACTGGATCATATTGTAGATATTCCTTGTTAAAATCAGCAAGGACGCCATCCATGTCTAAGTATAGTGTAATCATTTCTTATTCAAATATTTCGTCATATCGGGAGGTTTCCATCCCTCAGGTTTCAAAATCTTTCCATCTTCTCTTCGGCGAACTTTACCAGTAGCTGGATCTACCTTCGCCATATTAGTTTGAACAACTTCGTTCCATGCTCCATGAATGTCATACCCTTTCATGTGACAGAAACCAAGGATAACCCAAATCATATCCATACAAGCATCAAGTGCTTCTACTTCGTCATTGTTGTTAATTGCTTCAATAAACTCTTTGTACTCTTCGGTAATCAAATTGCCATAAAGATTAACATTGTCTTGGCTTGGTTTTTGATCGCAAGCAATCAAGAAACACTGAACATCAATTGGCATTGTCATTATTTGTTCCGATCAGTTTCAAAATAATGTTTACTATGAGCATTTGCAAAATTATCAAATTCTTCAAACATTGTAACATTACCACCATTAATATTTAATGTAGTGGAAGAACCACCATTAGGCACAGTAGTAGTCCAGTTAAAACCTGTACCAGCACCACCAACACCAGTGTTAATAGTTACTTTGCCAGTTGGAAACTGTTCAGGAATATCTTCTTGTGCAGTATCTTCTTCATGCGGAACAATATCAAGGTATCCATCAAACACAAATCCACAACCTTTGAGGAACATCTCGAAGTCTTCAATAACTTCCATTAGAGATTCGCCACTAACAGTCATGTTGTAGGTTTTTGTAAGCGGAGCATCTTTATAGAAACTCGCATAGTGATTGCAGGAAAATGTAATTTTAGAGCTCACGCTTCTCTCCTTCTTTGGTAAATAATTTTTCAATTTTCATTTCGTCCGACCAACTCTTTAGATATTCGTTTTCTTTATCACAAAGAGCCAATGCTTCATCAGTTGAAACAACTCTATGTGAGAAAATAGTTTCTCCAAGAAATTCCTGTGAAAATTCTTTCGATTCTTCCATTGTAACAGTATCAAGAGCATACTCAGGGTGAGTTATAGGTGCTTGAACCATGTAGGATACACGATGCTGAGCAATACAATCAACCTTTACCCATACTTTATCTGATTTTGTCAAAGTCCAACTCCCATCTTTGTTGTCAGTCCAAATTAAATCATCACCGACTTTCCAGCCAGTTCCCTCAAGAATTTCATCATTAAATTCAATAAAGAATTCTCCGTCTTTCTCTTGAACTTCAAGTGTCCATGTTTTACTCATAAATCAACTCCAACCAATTTGTATCTTCAGGCATAATTTCCATAACTACACCATTTTCTGTAGCTTTGTTAATCATTTCACCAAGAACGCTACCACCATACATGTTAGTTCCGTAGATATCCTCGTGACACTCATAAACAGAACCAGAAGCACCCTTGAAGGAATATACATTTCCCTCAAGAGTAGCTTTGGTAATACCACTGTTCATTTGCCAAGAATCTGAACCAGCATATCCGCCATACCAACAGGCAAAAACCTTATACAGATTTTTATCGCCAATTTTAACAACGACCCATCTATCTGGACGATAACTCATATTACACCTCGATATACTTCAATTCAAAACGATCGGCTCTGTCTTCGTAGTTAATATAACCACGAGGATTGCAGGAAACACGAGTTGTCCCAATCATGTAGTCAAAATCTTCATGAGTATGACCATGAGTCCACAATTTAATCATTGGATGATCCATCATAAACTGGTTTAGATCCGAACTATATCCACCATTCATTAATGTTTCATCAGCATAGCGAGGGTGAGTCGATGCTTTACTTGGAGCATGATGACCAACCACAATCATTTTCATTTGCGGATCGTATGACTTTTCAATCAAACGAAGCATTTTCTTATGTTCGACAACAGCATCCTGTGGAGTAAAAGCACCAGTTCTAGTGGAAAACTCTGCCTGAAAAGCTGGTTTACCATCTTCACTAAGTTTATGAACACCATTCTCATCATAGAGTGGTACGAACTTCTTGTAGGTCACCTGATTTTTTTCATTGTAGACACAACGGAAGTCGTTCATCATTCCACGAATATGTTGCAGTGTAACATCGTCTTCATTGTTCATGTCAGTCCAAAGTGTTCCACCGACAAAACGATATTCACCATGATAATCCCAAACTTCATTGTTAAGGATCTGCAAATTGGGGAATTTCAACTCACGCTTGAGAATTTTAACAGTTTCATTAAATTCACCATGATAGTGCTCATGATTACCCATGACATAAACAACATGAGGAAATTTATTACAGACATCCCAGAAGAAGTCAGTGATTCTTTCCTTTTTGTGAGATAGGTAGTCTTGATCGGGAGAATCCAGGTCGCGAGCAACACAGATATCGCCTGATAGAATTAGAACTTCGGCACCTTGTGTGTTTTCCAACACAATTGGTCCAAACTCCAAGTGTAGATCTGATGCGAGGGCAATTTTCATATTATTTTCCGTAGTTCTTAATTATAGTTAAATTATACTCGATTTTTGAATTAATGTCAAACTTGTATTTCAAAATTTCCAGACACAGAGATCCGATATTCGTCGCTTGTGAAAAACGGATTGACTGAGTGTAACATTCTTGCAGGAAACAGCGCAAGACGATTTTCCCATGTCTTATCAACAGGCAATGGATAAGTGTCAACCATTCCTAAACTATTAGTGTAGTGGAAATTAAATTTTCCAGCGGTATTTCCATTAACATCTGGGAAATTATTCATTTCATCCTGAATATCGTAAGGAACTTTGAGCCATATTACAAAACTCATAATTCCACTATGAGTATGGATTGGATTAAATTCATGTTTTTCCATAAAATTAACCCAAGCGCCACCCAATCCCCAATTTTGTTTTTTACTTAAAATGTTGATAGTTTTGTAGTAATTATATTGCTTATCATATTCAACCATTAGTGGAGAAACTAATTCTTCAATATAGTCCTTACTTTTAAGTAAAGTAAATTCTTTCTTTATGTGACCAGCCAAATTTTTATTGTGTTTCCTGGCGCTGTCATAATCTGCTTGAATTTCTCTAATTTCTTCCCAAATTGGAGCAACATGTTCATCTGTCAAATTTGAAAGTATAAATCCAAGAGCTGGAAAATTATTCCAAGTATACTGTAGTGGAACCATTATAGACACATCCGAATGAGACCAATAAAATCAATTGTTACAAGAAGCAGGTAGTTAGCCAGCATGCCAAAAGATTTCCGAGTATAACTAGCCCAAGCATACATGGAACAGCCACTAATCCAAATAGGATACATAATGAGTAAGGGAGGGTTGGGGACTGTGAGAGCCATCGTAATGCTACAGCCAATACTAATAGCCCAAGCGACAAGCTCGACAACAAAGCGAAAGTTGTTACTTCTAAAATCATCTTTAATCCATATCCAAGTATTTTCAAATATATCCAGCATTATCGACCTCGCCCAGCATTTCTACGAGTATTGATATTACGAACAGCAGTCTTGACCAGCTTTTTAGCAAATTTCTCATTACCAAACTTCTTGGTCATTTCCTTAATTGCTTTCTTCTTCTCAGCCTTGGCAGCTCGAGCCTGTTTTAGAGCAGACAACTTAGGTTCACTCTCAATGACTTCAATCACTTCGCTGGATTTTTCTAAATCTGGGTTTTTTGTTTCATCACGAACTTCTTCGCTTTCAACATAGAGGGTAATTCCTTCTTTTTTCTCTGTATTCATCATAGTTCCTTATTTTATTCTCAATGTAGACACCCGACACCCATATTATACCATATTTCGGTCTTGCAAGTCAAATTTATTTTCTTGTATAGGGATTATCGGGATTGTGAAGCGGATACCTCAGCGGAAAGTCGCTCCGATACTCAATTTTCGTGCTGGAAGCGTCAATTATAGTGGTGTTGGTCGTGGTACAGGCTGACAAACTCGCAAAAAACATAAAAAATGCTAAAAATTTCATGAAAACCATCTCCCTGAGCCATAGACGCCAAATTTTCGCATAAAAATTGTGAAAATTAAGCCAAAAATTAGTTGAAAACCAAGCAATGCCATTATAATGTAGAAAAATATCACTACTCACCTCCAAAATAGCCAATAAGCAGGTTCATTGCCTTAATATACTTCATATTATTCACCACATCCTCGGGATGTAACCAATAACCATCGGGATTATCGTCATCCTTTGGGTTTTCTTCCCACTGATCCAGCTCTGACTGTAGATAATCCCTAGAGTCGATTAGTGAGTTTAGAGTTATGCCATGGGCAACCTCATATGGAATGGTCAATCCCCCTGTAGGGAATAGGTGTTCGTTCTCAGTTTTAACAGGTTTATTCACTTTACGCTCCAAAGGTATCCGCAATCCAATATACAACGAACAATACCGCACTAGCCGAGAGTAAAATGACGAATACACCAAGGGCAAACTTCAAAAGCCATAGTATTACATCCATACAAAAGCATAGTGCAAGGATTACAAGAAGGGAAAATAGTATGTTCATAGTATAATTATACCGTATTATCGTATTAATGTCAAGGGGTTTACCTGTCGGGGTTTACAGTAAATTTTTGCAGGGCGCATTTTTTGTATGTGTCCGATCGGAATCGTCTGAGGTATGGAGTTGCAAGGTAGATGTGAACAATAAAGTTTCCTTTTAACTTGTCATCGCCCAACTACCCTAAAGGGGACCCGAGACCTAAAGTCAAAATTACAGCCCTCACATACCAATACTTGACATTAATTCAGATATCAGTTATACTATCCCTTCAGCTTTGTAAATGTACGATATCGTGTATCAAAGCGTATTCTGTTCTTTAACATTACGGCATCTTTACCACTCTTACCATAGGGAACATATCCATACATCCATTCCTTATTTGGACTCAGAATGTAGGTATGATTCTTTTGTGGAACAGTCCAATTGCTGGTTGTCTCACGGAACACTGCCATATCACTCATATGTATCCTCAATTGATGTATAGTGAGCCATCTGCTTCGACTCGGTAATTCAATGGTGTATCCTCAGGCCATGTGGACACTTGCAATAGGACATCTGCCTTCACCACTTGGATATAGGTATTATCCTCGGGACAAATAAGGGTTGACGCATAGACGACCTTTGCCTTACGGATATCGCGACGGAACTGCTTTACTGACATTAGAACGACTCCCTGAGGATGCCAACTAACTCGTCGAAGCCGATCTGCAATTCGCCAGCCAAATAGTCCAGGTCTTCCAGAGCCAATTGAGCATAGGAGTCTTGGCCAATTTCGTCTTGGTACTTGTCCACGACTTCAAGGATATCGGTAATTCGTTCTGCATAGGTAGTCATTTTAGTGCCTTTCTGTATCAACTGGGTATAATAGTTATTATACCCCGAAACCCGAATTAAAGTAAAGGGAAATTTACTATGTTTTTAGGGAGAAATTTACTTTGTTTTCGCTTGACTTTAATTCATTTTTGGTGTCTGCCTGGAGCCGAATTTTTGCCAAGTTTTTCTGTATGTGTCGAGACAAGTCTGTTAAGGTCAACACATACCCCCATTTTCCACCGAGTGCGATCACTACCAATCAGTCCATCACAAACAACGGAATAGTCTCGATCTCATCCCAGTCATATCGCATCACTGTACCGATATGGTGATTTGGTCTTGCTCTTAGGCGATATTCCTGGACCGACTCATAGGTTTCCATCCATACAGTGAATTCATGGCTAGTTCTCACTGGAAAGAGAGCGAATTTACGCTTCCTTCGTATATCACCTTCCCTTGGTTCTTTCTTAACTGTTTTCCACTTCATCGCATATCTCCGTAATCATAGTAGACTTTCAGTTCATTTCCCTGATAATCCTTTACCTTGATATAGTTCTTTGCCATGTAGTTTAGAAACTTATCAATGAACCATGTGGGTACATTATGTGTAAATTCTACCCTTGGTGCCTTGGTTTTTACAATCGTTGATTCACTATTATAGGTAATCATGGACAAATCTTCGCTACATCCTCAGCGGATTTCCCTGCCTTTACCATTTCAATACGGCAGATCTGTCGCATATCCTGTGCCTTCCAAGCCATAAGCCCCATACCAAACAATATTAACATAAAGCAGATTCCTACCCACTTTTCAGTCTTATCCATTTTCTTCTCCTTGGAATTTCTCTCTGATCTTTCGAGCAACTTCGTTATCACCAGCGAAAACAGCGATCTTTATACACTCAAAGATTATCATGCTGGACAGTTTCTTTGCTCTTTCTGCTATCTCAGGTGCAGCATATCCAGCCTGAATCATTAGGTTTCTCAGATCTTCATTCATGCCTTATCCCCTTAGAAAACAGTAGAGAATTATCAGTACAATTAGGATTATTGGTGCCCAGTCTTTCAGAGTCATTGGACTTGTGCTTCGATCAGGGATTTTTGGTGGAGTTGGTCTTAACATTATTTTCTGTCATTTCTGATCATTGCTTCCAGTGATTCAACCCTTTCTCGCAAATACTCGACTTTAAATGTCAAATCTTGTATTGCCTGTAGGAGAATTTTATGTAGGTCGATTTCCACCATGGAGCTGTTACGCTTGGCTGCGAATTCAGCTTGCTTCTCCAGTGTCGATTCCTCATATCCCTTGTCTGACATCATTTCTGCTGCCTTGGACATTGCCTTCTTGCTTGAATAACCTGTCATTCGCTTGCTCCCATTGTAAAGGCAACGATCAGTGCGATTGCCAGTAACCAAAAGACCAGTAAAAATCCCATCAATCCCATGACTTTTTACCACCCCAAAGTTCATTGAAGTTGTAACCAGCGTGGTATGCTTCAATGTCCTGTGGATTTGTAGCTTCGATTCTTGGACCTGAGTCGCCACCTACACCACCACGATGCGGATCGCGAGGACGGGAATACCAGCTGTCGGCAGAGCCACGATCAAAGAATGACCCATGGGATTTGTCATACATCTCGGTAGCTTCCACGGCATCTTTATAGGTCATAGGTGCTTCAACAAATTTGCTTATCATAAAATTCCTTTCAATTAAGCAGTCAACATGTAAGTAGCGAGGTCTTTCCAGTCTTTGTTAGAAGCACGGATTTTAGACACAGCGATAAGGGTACGGAGGGAAATTTCCTTCACCTCGTCTTTGATCTCGCGAATCAGAGCAAGCGCATCAGACTTGATAGATGAGTCATACTCAGGAAGGAATTCCTCAGACTGAGCAATAAATTCCATGCGGTCAAGTTTCTGATCGGTAGTCATGCTCAAGTCAATCATCATTGAACGACTGCGAATCGCTTGGTCAATACCATCCTGACCCATGTTAGAAATAAACACAACACGACCTGTGAACTCAAAGCTGCGTGGTAAATCATCATCACGCATGTCAGCATTCCAGGAGATAACTCGCTTACCGTATGAGTCGAGTGCACCCTTAAGAATGTTCAACGCAACTGGATCTTTGAGAACAGAGTCACAGTCGTCAAACACGATGATAGAGTTGTTGTTCTCGAACAGTGTACGATACAAACCCTTAGCAGTCGAATAACCCTTCACCATTGTGAAGCACTTGCGAGTGTTAATCACTGTACCGACTTGAAAATCAGCCAGATTGGAGATATCGGTATAACCATTAGCCAACAATGTCTTGGTCACGGTAAAAGTTTTACCCAAGCCACCCTCGCCAGTGATCACGGCAGATGGTTGTACGCCAGTAGCAACCATGTTTACAAGTTTCTCAACGAAGCCGAATCGTTCGTTGATGCCGAATTTCTCGTCACGCTCGGTTTGAATTGCTACATCAGCAGCGACGATTTGATCATAGGTCAATTTCATACCAGTTTCCTGAGCATATCTCCACTCGATGTGAGATTTTTTAGAAGTTTTGAAGGGTTTGGCGTTACCGATTTGGCACACATACTTACCAGAAGTCTTATCAAATTTCACAGAGGTACGGATAGTAGCAGACATTTCATTTCCTTTTTTATTCATCATAGATTAATTATACCATACATGTGAATTAAAGTAAAGCATTATTTTAGATACCCCTACGACCTGTAGGGTTATTCATGGCTGTAACACCACTGTACATGATTACAGCACCCACCAGACCGATCACTACCAAGGGTAGTAGCTGTGCATCTGTGGCATTGTCCAACCCTCCAGCGACTCCAAAAAGAACCAACAAACCGACTATTGCACGAATAGAACCACGCATATTCATTCTCCTATTAAATACCAGATTTACGGGGAAACCCAGCTGCAAAGCCACTGGTACCTGTGGAAGCCACTTTGGTGGTCTTACCACGCATGTACTGCTTTGGTGCCTTGCGAGCTTTGATGACCTCTACAGAACCACCAGAGCGGATGAATTGGCTCACTGCCAACTCGGTTTCAGCACGAAGCTGGGATTTGGTTTTTGCTATAATCATTTTTCTTCCTTTTTTCAAGTTTACAAGTAATTATACACCGAATTTGAATTAATGTAAAGCACTATTTTCATACCCCTGCTGTTGGTAGGGTTATTTGGTTTTTGAGTGTGTTTGGTACTTTTTGGCATTTTCTTGTACAGTGACCCACTCAAGATTGTCTGGGTGAAAATTTCCATGGTCGTGGTCAATGTGGTTTACCTGATACATAGAAGTAATCAAATTTTTGACTGTTTCATGAGTCTGATCCCAAACTTCTTTTGATACACCATTTGGTTTCGGAAACTTATGATACGCTTCACAAACAAGTCGATGCACATAGAAAGATTTTATCTTTCCTCTGTACATCAAACCAACTTTTGGATAGGGAGATTTGCGAGCTATTGCTTCTGTTAATGGTTTAAACACTGTCTGTTTGTCAGACCAGATTTTACCATTTCGCGCAATCCAGTATCCATCAATTACTTCTCCGTTGTATACTACTTGTTTGTAGTTTTCCATTACGCAGATTTCATCATGATTGTTGGAAATTGTGGCAGGGGGAAAATCTTTTCAAGTAAGGATGGTCCTGCCTGTACCATCTTGACAAAGCCAGATGTGTCCTTCTTTGCTTTACCCTTGGCATACAAACCAACGATCACTCCCTGTGGATCTAGGAATCGCAGGTCAGACTCATCGCCATTGAATACTGGCAGACCATTGTATCGTTCAGGCATGGGCTGTGTTTTCTTCAAGCCGAAAACAGTTGCCACATTGTAACCCTGCTCAATTGCTTTGGCTACATCCGCATCGTTGCCATCGGCAGCAGAGAAAGTCAGGTGGTAGTTAGGAATGTGTTTTACCTTGCGACCGAGGATCTTTGTGTAGTCGTAGAATTGAACATTTGGGAACATTTGGAAAATGTTTTGACCAGTGCCCAACACATCATATTTCTCGAAGGACAAATCGCTGGTACCATTCAGACGGAACACTGGAATCAACCCTTGCTTTTCTGATTGACGAATCGCCAGCTTGATGTCGTTGATCAACTGAACAAAAAATTCATCACGATTGTTGAAGAACAACTGTGTCTTGCGGATTCTTGCTTTTTGAATCACATTAGTTGTTTCGCCTTTCTTGAACATACCACCACGACCAGCAGTGTTCAAGCAAGCAGAGGTGCAACCAGCTGTTCGTTTGGGGCAGGTTTCATGACCAGACAAATCGGCAGGTGCGAGGTGTAGAATGTAGGTGTTATATCCTTGTTTCTGACCCTTCAAAATCTTTGGGTTACCAGTGCTCAATAATTTCATAATATGTCCTTTTCTCAATCGATACAGTAATTATACAAGATTCCTGAATTAAAGTAAAGGGAAAACCCTTCACTTCGTAGGGTTACTTGATGTATCCATATGGAACACCAACCAAAAAGCAGAGGTAGTCGGCATCGCCATCACTACCCTCAGCTTCATGAATCCAGCGGATGGCTGTCTCACGATCGGCAGCACCTGTGTCTAACAGGTCAGCAACCCTTGATTCAAAGGCAACGATCGCTTCTTCCTGCATACGCTTTTCTTCAGCGAACACTACCTCAGCTTGTTTGCTGAGATTATCCAACTCAGCTTCCAAGTCCTGCTCGGTCATTGAGTCATAATCCATCCAGCGTGGACGCACACCATGTACATCTTTGTAGAAGTCATAGTGAGTTGCAGCCAATTGGTCACGACGACTCATTTGATCCCAGCTTTGCATAATATTTTCCTTTTCAATCACAATATAGTAATTATACCATACCTGTGAATTAAAGTAAAGCACTTTTTATCGTCTGTAAGTCGTTGATTTTAAATGAGAAAAAGCCCACAAAAGTGGGCTGTAGGACTAAAATCACATCTGTAGCGAGTTTATAGGGTTATCCCTTTGGATTCTCCAGTTTGTTGAGTCTGAGTGATGCATCTCTGTCGTTGGCTATAACCCTGCTCTCTAACATTGTGATTCGTTTTTGTAGCGCAATTGTTCGAACGAAGGCAAGTACCAGTGCGATCACTACCAATGTGAATGTGATTCCCCAACCAGCAAGTATGCCGTAAGTCATGAGCCACAGATTATCAATCGTCTGTGTTATCAGGTTCATTGTCTGTGTCACCTAAGTCCTCTGCTTCCTTTGTTGGTATCGCATGTCCCGTGTTCTTATACAGGAATTCAAGCGGATCTGGTTGTTGATTATTTGACTGCATATGTATGCTTGTGCTTCAACGATTTCTTCAGAATCTTAAAGTAGAATTTGCGTTCTTTCTCTTTCTCGCTTCTGATGATTGCCTTGTACATCTTCTTGATTAGTTTTTTAACTTTCATCTTTTGTTGTCCATACGGCATTGTCGGCAACGAACTGGTTGCCCTCCAGTGAAGTTGGGATGACATTATAATCATCCCAGTTTCTATCTCTCATCGCAGGATCGCTTCTACCCTTTGACACAAACTTACCCACCTCTGATATAATCCATCTGCTCTGTTCAGCAACAGGACTATCGCTCTTTAGAAATTCGCTTTGCTTTTTTGACTTCTCAGCTTTTTGTTCAGGTGTATAGGTGCGATGGTTACCACAACTGCGAGAGCAGTAGTTACCCTTCTTCCTGTGGAGTGTACCACAGTGAGGACATTCCTTTTCTCTATACTGTCCCATCCTCGAATACCGCTACGATATTTTCTTCGTCAATAATAACACGCTGAGCATCGTCGATCTTTACAACTTGCGCTTTTGCCCATTCAAGTAGAATAACATCACCTACTTTTACGAGTTCTACTTGTGGTCCCACTGCTAGTACTGTTCCTCGCTTCGACTCCCTTGTCGAGTTCGCTCCCTCGAGGATGATTCCGCTCTCGGTTGTTTGTTCCTGCTTTAGTTCTGCTACCAGTACTTTTTTCTTTAGTGGTGTCACTGTCGTCATATTCTTGCGCCTTATTAAATTGTTGTTCAGTTATTTCTTTGTACTCAGCAGATTCAATCCAGTAGATTGTCTTCTGAAAATTCATCATTGATTTTAGTTGGTATCCACGACAGTAGATGTTGTGTTTAAAGCCACCAACCCATTTTACTTCGATCCGATAGTAGCCATCCATTCCTGTGCCTCACTTTCGGTGTTGAAGAAAGGACTGACAGTTCTGTTCTGTGGATCTTTCCAAAAATATGTATAAGAAGTCATTCCTGGATCTCTACATTTAACCAACTCAAGTTTCTCTTCTGCTGTAATTCTATCTTCTGTTGTAAAAGTTGTCATCTTTTTCTTTCCAAAAATAGCATCAAACCTGTCAGCATACTCTTCTTGGCTAATGCTGAATGGTCTTGGTTTTGAACCTTTTCCACCATCACTCATCTATTTCAATCCCATCAATTACTAATTTCTTAACACCATCTTCTTCGATAACTTCCATACTTACAGCATCAGGAAATGCGTCAATTGCCTTCAACAATTGTTCAGTATCTTCGAAGGGAACAGTGATCGCTGCCATTAGAATGCCACTGTTGTATAATCTTCTTTACCAACACCACACTCAGGACAAGTAAAATCCTCAGGCAGTTCTTCCCAGTTACCTTCTAATTCTTCATCGTGGACATGGCCACAAACAATACATACATGTTCCATCATAAACTCTCCATTACTTGTTGATACGCTTCTGCGTGACGCTTTTCTACCTTTGCCAATGCAGCGAATCGCTTCTCTGCTTTTGCCAATACTGCCTTGAATTGTTCAGCGTGTTCCACCGATTCAGCGATCTGCTCATCAAATTCCTTGCGAGCCAATGGATTCTGTTCCAACTCTGCTTCTGTTTTAAACTTTGGATACATGATAGTGAACTCATATGTTTCACCATCGATTGCTTTCTGTAGGCATTCTTTGGTTGAAGGTTTACCGATAAGCAACTCTAAGTGTCCCCATGCGTGTAGGATCTCTTGGTCTGCTGTATGCTCAAAGTGTTGAGCCACTTCTTCAAACCCTTCTTCGCGAGCAATCTTAGCGAAGTAACGATATTTAATGTGTGCCATTGACTCACCAGCCAACGCACTCTCTAAGTTTTGTAATGTTGTCATTTGTTTCCTCTATTGAATCATAACCATAATACTTATGAGTATCATCTCTCGAATTACATCGTCAGGAAGATAATCTTTTTCAATATGTATCATTAATAAAATCGATCAGTCTTCGTCGGAGCATGCTGTGTTTTTGCAGTGTGACACTACTTTATATAATCCAAAAAGAATTACGAATAATACTATTGCGTAGGGAATAATTTCTGACCACATTTCACACTCCTATAATATAACATTATTATACACTAGACAGCAGCTGGTGTCAACTGCCTTTCTTTGTAATACTTGTACATTTTTACATATGCTGCGAACCGAATTGGTTCATGCTCAAAACATGGCAGTTCTCCACTAAAATGTTCGAGCATATCATTATACATCTTTTCAACTTCTTGGTCTGTCATGAGTATCGGTATCCGTTGTCATCTGCCCATTTCTTTGCATCAGCGATAGATGTAAAGTATGGTGGACCAACTCTTTCAGATGGGCGATAAATTAGCACCCAGTAGTAAATTGGTGTTGGGATCGCTGGATCTTTGAAAGTAACGAGTTTGATGTTTGCTTGTGCCATTATTTTCTACAGTTACATGGTAGTCTACCTTGACGACAATCGCCAGAGCAGGGATTACTGTTGTTTAATTTCAGTGAAATGGCAACCAAAACAATACCTACTAATATTATTCCGATAGCCATTTTAACAGATCTTCCTCTTTATGAAATCCAATTAATCTTTTGACTTCTTTCTCATTATCATCGACCATTACCATTGTTGGCACAGATCTAATTCCGAAATGTGTTGATAGAAAAACATTGTCATCAATATTAACTTCTTCGATTTTAGTAGTTATCTTGTCTTTAGCATCCTCAATGATTCTTGTCATCATTTTGCATGGAGCGCACCACTCTGCATAAAATTTCAATACTTTCATAACATAACCTCTTATAATTAAGCGTAAGTTGCTTGAACTTCTGGACCAACACTGTGAGATAATTGACCATCAGCATCATACACTTTAACATGTTTACCATGTTCCATGTGTAATTGCTGAGCAACTTTTAATGCTTCTTCTAATGTTGATAAAAAGAAGTGAGTCATTTTCAACTCACCATTTTCCCATGAGTGCATGGAAACTTTGTGGTGTTTAGGAACTGCCATTTAATTCTCCTTGAATTGTTTGTACCAAATTTTCTTGGTTTTATTTGTATAATGTGTCATCGAGATTTGATTCGTTTTCACATTCAGCATAGGATATTTATAAGCGAATTCTAAACCCTCAGCAATATCCAGACTGTTGGTTGCATCACGAATACCCATTGCCTGCCATGGTATCTCTGTACTGCCAATCAATGGAACACCCTGACTGATTAAATCAGCACCGACAATATTAAATGTCTCAGAGAAGTTACATTGCATACCCAAGTCCATCTGTCCACATAACTCCAAGAATTGCTCTCTTGGTGTCCATGTATGGTTGATAAGTCTATGTCCTTGATCGTATAGATGTTCAAATACGCTCTTTAGATTGTTTACAGCTGCATGTCCCTGCATCTCAATACGACCAGCATTTACATGGAATCGTAGTTTCTTACCAATCTTATCGGCAAATTCAATAGCAGCAAATGCTTGTAGTAGATGGTTCTTCAATGGACGAACAGCACCGAAACAACCAATGTCGATGTATTCTTTACTCTTGTCTATTTTCTTTGTTTTGTACTGTTGAGGATAGAAGTTTGGTAGGTACATAACCCTATAATCCCAAATTCTTCCTGGATGTTTAATTTGTAGATAGTTCTTTACTTCACGCATCATTCTTGGTGCATTAACACCAATGTATAGATTTTTGAAGCAAGAATATTCGGCGATCCAGTCCATCGCCATGCCTTCACCAGCCATGAAAGGCATCTCTGAGTGTAAGCGGACAATCCACTTAACATCAGCGTGTAGTTTCTGTAAGATTTGAAATTTCTGAGGAACAACCCATAGTGCTTCAATGATAACATGGGTTGGTTTGAACAGTGTTACTTCTCTATCAATGTAGTTGTTATCAGGAACAACAACCAATTTTGATTCAATGCCCATTTCGTTGAGCATATCATTCATAAACGAAGCAGAGTTATATAATCCTGTGCTGAGTCCGATGTGATTATCGCGATCAACATTATAATCTTCTTTTCGTTTTAATATAAAGAGTACACGAGCCATGCTAAAATCCAGTAATTATGAAGGGTGGTTTACCCTTGTATTTATACTGTTAAAATATTTCGAAATTATTATTGGTGCCCTCGATCTGATTCGAACAGATCACCTACTGATTACTAATCAGTTGCTCTACCAAATGAGCTACGAGGGCGAGTAAAGTATTTAGTGTACCATTAAGATAGTGTTATCTTGCCTATTTGTCAAAAATGTAGCTAGCACTGACGAGCGAATGGCAAGTTATATCAGACAGTGTCAGTCGCACCCTTACTGTCGAGTAGTCTATGCGTCCATAGACGCTACCTTGATAACACTAACTTAATGGTGATGGGTGTTTAGCGAACACCCATCAAATCGCAAAGTTACTTATATGGCGTAACGATCAACCATGATTGCCTTGAGCATAACACCCTCTGGAGTGAACTGTTCAGTGTCACCACTTAAAACAGCCTTCATGATAGCTGGGCTGAACCCAGAAACCAATGCAACTCCACGAGTATCGTACTTAACTGGGACATTGTCCTTAGAGTTCAAGTTCCAGAATACGATCTTTGGTACATCATACCCAGCTGATTCAAACTTACGAGCAATCATTTGCATTGCAGAATCGTCGAAACGAGCGCAGTTGTCAAATTGCATGTCAGATAGAATCAACAGCATTTGTGGCATATCTTCTTGTGGTACATTGCCTTTTACAGCAACACTTAGAATCTTGTCCATTGCTTTCACAAGGTCAGTATTCATACCCCATTCAGACTTCACCATTTGTTGTGCTTTTTGCACAACATTGCCCTTCAATGTCATCAACTCTGGAGAACCAGAGAAAGTCAAGAATGTGTCCTTGAACACACCTTGGTTTTTATCAGATAGGTATAACCCAAGTGATACTGCGACATCAAGGCAAGACAAGCCAGCAGTTTTACCCACTGCGCAAGTCATAGAACCTGACACATCAACCAGTGGCAATACATTAGCATCACCAACAAAGTTTTCCAGTGCTTCCCATTGTTTCACAACAAGGGCAAGTTCAGTTGCGTTGTAGTTTACCGAACCATAGTGGTTGATAACACCTTTCAACACATCGTAAGGATAAACAGCCGAAGCGTTTACCTTAACTGTTGGGTCATTACCCTTTACTAGAGCAGCAACATATTCTGCATACTTTTCAGTATTGCGGAAGAATGCTTTCTTGTAACGAGAAGACGCAACAGATGGGACATGGCTAAAGTTGATAGCATCCCAGTTCTTTGCGCACATATCTTGTTCAACTACCTTAGTCATTTCGACCAAGGACTTACGATAGAACTTTGGAGACATTCCAAAGAAGTTACGGATCTCAACAGCCAGTGGTCCTTGTCGTGGAGTCCACTTCGCAGCCAAACCATTCTTCTCACGAAGAGCGTTGCCAAGCATAGTAAATGCGTATGGCTTGTTTGTTTCTACCACAAAGATGTCATCCCAACGACCAATGTCTGGCACCTTGTTCAACAATGCCTTGGCAGAGTCAGGGTCGTGCTTGTCCAGATACTTTAGGATTTGGCGGAATAGTTCTCGTTCGCCAGCACCACCACGAACATCGCGAACCCATTGAGCGATACGCAAAGCGATATCTTTGTTCTCAACATAGGCTGCAACGAAGTCAGCAGTAATGTCCTTCCCACGAGAAGCACCGATTTTGAAAAACAAGTCAACACATGCATTAGCAGTGGACTTGCGAGCCTTCATACCATTTTCAGTACGAGCCTCTTGATTTGCGACAGCGTTCACAAAAGCATTCATTTTACTTCCTTTACAAATAACAGGTTCAACTTTTTACATTTGCAGTGTATTTTAAATGCTGAACTGAACCTAAATCAAAACAACAGGGTAGTTGCCTTCTTTTTGTTTAAAGTGAGAATTCGAAACTCACTTCGTCGCCCGAGAGCGACCATCGGGGTAATGGCTTTCGCCATTAAGTTTTGGTTTGCTGAACCTACCCTATAACTTGGAGCGGAATATCAGAATCGAACTGATGACCGAAGATTGGAAATCTGCTGTTTTACCATTAAACTAATCCCGCATTACTATCAATTATACTTGACTCAGCATATAATGTCAAGTCAATTGCAAAACTTTGGAGTAGACGACAGGAATCGAACCTGCTTCCATGGGTTTGCAATCCAGTGCCTGTCCAACTGGCTCCGTCTACATTAATCTTAATCTACTATGCTTTGGCACGCCAGTTAGCAAGTAGTCCATTTGATCAGCCAAAATATTTCTATTTTGAAGAATCAAGTTTTCGTAGTGGTTTGGCTCATATGGAACATATAACAATTCCATTCTTGTGTTTTCCAACAACTTTGAACCCTTCTTTATGTTACACTTTTTACAAGAAGTAACCACATTAGTCCAAACATCTTGACCACCACGAAATCTTGGTAATACATGATCTCTTGAAAGATCAGAACTCTTGAAGGTATCTCCGCAGTAAGCACAAACATGTCTGTCTCGTGCGAATAATGTTCTGTTAGTTAAAACAACCTTGCCAAATTTTTCTAATTTAACACTACCTTTCACGGCAATGATAGATTGAGTAGCTAGAATAGATTGTGAGCCATCAGCTTTAAAACCACCACGAAATGTTGCGACAGTTTCACCCAATGACCAAAGAACTTGTTCTTTAGCATGGTAACAAATGGCATCTTCAAAATTTAACCAAGCTCTTGGCAATCCTGAAGAATCTAATGCTAGTACATTCATATCATTCTCCTTACCTTTCTATATATGGTACTCCCGATAGGATTCGAACCTATATCATCCCCTCATCTAGAGGCATCGCCGAGGTATAAGCTCGGAGTTTTACCGTTAAACTACAGGAGCATTGGTGCGGATACCGAGACTCGAACTCGGAGAACTCAGATTTTAAGTCTGATATGTATACCAATTCCATCATATCCGCATTAAAGTTGGCACCCCGAGCAGGAATCGAACCTGCGTTTAGAGTTTAGAAGACTCCTGTATTTTCCACTATACGATCGGGATATATTTGGCGGAGAGTAAGGGAATCGAACCCTTTGACCCTTTCGGATCTACAGTTTAGCAAACTGCTGCATTACCATCCTGCCCACTCTCCTTAATTTCGCGAAGTAATATCTGACACCACGAAACTCAGGAACCCAATCGAATATACTGAATGGGTTGCTAATTTCTTTTGGTATATTACCATATGCTTTTTCTATTGTATCTTTCTGAGACATAGCAACCCTTTCTAAATTGGCGGAAGCGGTGAGATTCGAACTCACGGAGCATTTCTACTCGTCTGTTTTCAAGACAGGTGCAATAAACCAGACTCTGCCACACTTCCATAACTGGCATCCCCCCAGGGAATCGAACCCCGACCAAGAGTTTTGGAGACTCGTATGCTGCCACTACACCAGAGAGATATTTGGTTGCGGATGATGGACTCGAACCACCAACTGAAGCGTATGAGACTTCTGAGATACCTTTTCTCTAATCCGCGATAAACTGCTGATAATAAAATTATTTTCTTCTTGAGTAAAATCTTATTGGTTTTTCTTGTTTTTGTTTTTCTACATCATAATATGGATAATCACCATTCCATTTACTACATCTTGGTTGCGAAGTACATTCTCTACAAATCGGAACATCAACAGCAACATCGTCTTTCTTTACAATATTACCATCAAAAGAATAGCCATTAATATCCCAAGGAAGATTTCTATCTTGAGCAATTTGTATTGCCTCATCCTCGGTATACTTGTCGGATGTATAAACATGTTTACGCCAATATGTGTAGATAGAAGGAATTCTATCATGTTTACCCATACCTATAAAATTGTCGCACGAGATTGAATGCAACCAATATGGTTCTTCTTTACCTCGTATCGCTCCAACTGGACAAGCATTGACACAATCTAAACAACCTTTACATCTGCTCCAGAGTTTATGATTTATCCTAGTGTTAGTTGGATAATCAATAATCTCATCAGTGAATCCAATGGCACATATGTGACAATCAAATCCAAACGCATAACTATAAACAAGAGAATTTCTTGCTCTTACACCAAGACCAGATATGACTGCTGCTTCTTTATAGTTTGTAAAAATCTCAAAGTAATTTTCTACTTTGTTTTCATTTAAAATTTTAACACATTCTTCGTAGTGAGTATAATCCCAACTACTACCCTTCTTAATAAACACAAGAGTGTTAACAAGACCATTAAAATGTATATTATTTGTATAATCAAAACCATTAAATTGGTTTTTCTGTTTAACAGGCGTAAGTGCTACACGATATAGGTTTTCTGCAGAGAGATAACCTATATCCCATGTATCATCAAACATCGATCTAATTGTGTTAAACGAAATTTTCATAATGTTATTTAATGGTGCTCCTTGATAGAATCGAACTACCTTCTTCGGACTACAAAACCGACATAATACCAGTATACTAAAAGAGCAAACTTGGTGGAGGTGGAGAGAATCGAACTCTCAACTCATGCTTGCAAAGCACATGTGTTCCCATTAGCACCACACCCCCATAACTTGGTCGGAGTAGCAGGATTCGAACCTGCGACCCTCTGGTCCCAAACCAGATGCGCTACCAGACTGCGCTATACTCCGTTATTCTTTTTTTCTTCATGTTCGTAAGTGTATGGAAAATTCCATTTAAGAATTTCCATCCCCACGACTTCCAATATTTGTGGACTATGTTATTGATAACAACAACTGTTATAACAACAACAAGAAATCCAAGGCAGGTTAAAATAGAACCTGCCAAAAATGTTGACGCTTGATCAATATCCATACTAAAATACTTCATAGTTTTAAAAATTTGGCTCCGAAGGTAGGGATCGAACCTACGACACCCTGATTAACAGTCAGGTGCAACTACCTCTGTGCTACTTCGGAATAAAATGGTGGAGAATACTGGGATCGAACCAGTCGTACCCGAAGGTGGCGGATTTACAGTCCACTGCATCACCATTGATGCTTCTTCTCCATGTTTGGAGCGGGAGACGAGGTTCGAACTCGCGACATCTTGCTTGGCAAGCAAGCTCTCTACCAACTGAGATACTCCCGCATAACCTTTATTATATCTACTTAACTTATATATGTCAAGTAGTTTACAAAACCTTTGGTACCTCGTGATAGAATCGAACTATCTTATCCCACTTGTAAGGAGGGTGTTCTACCATTAAACTAACGAGGCATTCTTCGTTTGACCCAGCTGTACTTATTTCCGTCTGGTGTCAAACCATTCTTAACTTCATCGGCTCCGAACCGACCAACGATTTCTGTAGTACCATCAGTGATGATTACGAATTCGTCAATCAGTTTAGCCATTTCCATTGCTATGTTGAGGTCTTTAGTTTTACCTCTAACATAACCTTCATCATCTATTACTTTCCACATATTACTTCTTTCATTTGGTGCGGATGGCGAGACTCGAACTCGCAGGATTTAGTTTCTAAGACTAACACGTATACCAATTCCGTCACATCCGCATAACTGGTACCCCATCTCTGATTCGAACAGAGAGAACTTCTCCTTTTGAGAGAGACGACTTTACCAATTTGTCCAATGGGGTAAAAACAACAGAGTAGTTTTTTACAGTGGGAATTGAACCCACAAGGTTTCTTTTCAAAAGAAATTGCGAACCATTCGCATGTGTAAATTTTTGCTGAACCTACTCTAAAACTTGGTACCTCGTAATGGTAACGATCCATTCTCTGTGCCTTATCAAGACACTGCTAATCCATCTCAGCTAACGAGGCATATAAAACAACAGGATGACTTTGTCGACTATGACAAATTAACAGTTTGGTAGTCTTTAAAGTTGCTGTAATCATCCTAAAACTGGTTGGGCATCCGAGATTCGAACTCGGTTCTCTCTGCTTAAGAGGCAGGACTTCACCATCAAAGTTTATCCCCAATAAAACTGGCACCCCATGATGGAATCGAACCACCACCCCAGCGTTCGTAGCACTGTGTAATCATCCATTTTACTAATGGGGCATAATATTTGGCGGGAAATGTTGGAATCGAACCAACTATTGTTTTATTTTGTGCAGTAGATATTCTATACAGAATACTTTTGTTTGCGTACCTTACGCACATTTCCCGTAACCTTTGGTACCGAGAGTCAGAATCGAACTGACCACACCTTGTTCTTCAGACAAGTGCTCTACCAACTGAGCTACCTCGGTATAAATTAGATTGGGCGGATAGAGCGTGCCTCTCGTTTAATACTACGACCACGAGTCGAGTACCCCATGCATGAATTTGGCGTCCTCACAAGAGTTTCACTTGCTCACTGCCCAGAGTTGCGAACTCTGCGTGGATTCCCAGGACATAAACTTGGCGACTCGTAGGGGAATCGAACCCCTATATCCTGTTAGACAGACAGGTATAATAACCACTATATGAACGAGCCATTAAAACTTGGTGGTAATAGCTGGACTTGAACCAGCAACCTATTCCGTATGAAGGAAGTGCACTGCCATTGTGCTATATTACCATTGGGGTGTTATATGGGGAACGATCCCATTCTACGACTTTCACAGAGTCGGGTGCGAACCTTTACACTAATAACACCATAGAAATTATTGGTACAGGCACCGAGAGTCGAACTCGGAACTTACTGGTTAAAAGCCAGTTACTCTACCAGTTGAGTTATACCTGCATAAAATTGTGGAACACGATAGGGGAATCGAACCCCTCTTCCAAGGATGAAAACCTTGTGTCCTAACCGATAGACGAATCGTGCATTGCCAAACAAAAACACATGAGGATGTTAGTAGTCATCCCAAGTACATTAGGGATTCTCACGGTATCGTCTACCGATTAGACTTCTAACACATTACGATCCAACAATATCCAGCGTGACCACCGTATCCGTCTTTCGACTTCGTTTCCATCTTTCATGTAACCTAGCAAGAGCCACTCCGTCGAGTGGTGACACTCTTCTAGATTACCTACTGGTGTTGGCAACCTTATGTGTTTTTGTTTGGCACCCCGATCAAGATTCGAACTTGAGATAGTTGAGTCAAAGTCAACTGTGTTACCGCTACACTATCAGGGAACATAGTAAGGCATTCTCATGCCTTACCAAAAACTGTCGCAAATTTTTAAAGAACATTTTCAAATCAGAACACGAATTATACATCGAATTCTAATTTAAGTCAAGGGTCTTAGTAAATAACCTTACAACTTGTAGGGTTTTCTTTTAAGTACCTTATCAACTTCAGAACCTCAATTTTAACTGAGATCCTATTTTTCGTCAAGCGATAACCTTACATGATAGTAGGGTATCCTCCAAAACAAAAAACCCTCGGGACTTTCATCTCCGAGGGTTTTGGTAAATATACTTGTTAGACTTAGTCTTACTTACCAAAACCCCCTGAATCACTCTCAATCGCATAGCCAGTTGTAAATGAGCGTGATCCATTCCAATTACCAACGAGCGGTAACTGTTTATGCATTATGGATAACGATCTTAACAACATTTCTGAAAATTCTTCCTTTGGTTAATGATAAGAACCTAAGTCCTTATCAGTTTATTTATAGCAATTATACACTCAATTTGAATAAATGTCAAACTTTTTTCACATTTATTTTACATTTTTGCAGAAAATCAATTCCGTCATTGTTGCGATAGGACTCGCGATAGTACACGCTACTGATTCCAGCACCATAGATGATCTTTGCGCATTGAACGCAAGGAGCATGAGTGCAAAATAAATCAGCACCACTACCACTTTCACCATCGCGAGCAAGTTTCGCAACTGCATTCGCTTCAGCATGAATTACCTCATCCTTTGTTTTTGTTGTAACAGTATCATCAGACAACTGAACAACTTCTTCACAACAGTTATCCCAACCAGCTGGTGTTCCATTGTATCCAATAGAAATAATCCTATTGTCTTTAACAACTACCGCACCAACCTTCAATCTTACTGCTGAAGACAACTGAGAAAATCGCTCAGCTGTATCCATAAAGGCATCTACCCATTTCTGTTTCAATGCATCACCTCAAGTTGTTTACCCAATGGTGTTTCAGAAACAGTCGTAAGCAACTTACGAATATCTTCGCTGGCACCACATTCATCACACAACAACACGATTCTTGCTAGCATTACTGCCGACAAGAGTAGGGCTGGTGTTTCATATTTGGTTGCCAACTGGATAAGAACATTATCTATATCCTTCGACAACTCCATCAATTGCTCATCAGTCATAATTATACCTTCAATTTTATTTTAAAGCAAATTTCTCCAAAATAACCTTTGCATCCGTAAGGTTATCTAACCTTGATTCAATTTCCAACAACTCAGACTTCAACTGAAGTTCGCGAGCATATGCATCCATCAATTCTTGAGCATACTTTTTGTCGTCTTCATCAGACTGTGCCCAAAATTCTGTAAAGTCATCGCCTTTGGTATTCAAGAGAAAATTCAAATTCTCACGATCCCAATCGTTGTTGATAAACCCTTTGATCATACAGCTTCCTTGAAAATCTTAGACCATGTCAACAGCTTATTCAGCTTCTCATTTTTTGCTGCCATTACAGCTGACTCACTGACGATACCATTATCAATCATCAAGTCAATCATACACATTAGATCACCGATCTCTTCTTCAAGATGCTCTCGGTTGTTCACTCCATTGTGTACTGAACCAAATCCAAATCTAAAAACTTTACTGATCGCTTGCGTAACTTCTGCGCATTCTTCCTGTGCAATTAACAGGATTTCCTTCTCAACTGTTCCCATAAACTCTTTCATTCCATCTTTCTTCAACAATTTCATTTACCCAGTCAACTGGACAACCCAGTTCGTCAGCGATTTCTTGACAAGATTTCCAGTTTACTGGACCTCTGTACTTGTCAAGAAGGTAATTGATATTTTCCCACAACTCTTTCATCGCAGCCATAATAACTCCTTACTTACTCAAGTTTAAAATACGACCATCATATTCCATGAAACTTACTTCGAAGGGAACAAACACAATTTTACCAACACGAGAATGTTTACCCTTTGGTTGTTTCTTACCATCAAACACATCTGTCGTACAAGTAATTTTGTAAGCCATGTAACCCATTTCGTTGCTAATTGATTCAACAGTACCTTCAGCGTAGCAGTCGTTACGACCAACCATAGGTTTAAAATCATAGCCACGAATCGCATCACCAACAGAAGCCAACTTAGCATTTTTCAACATTTTAGTTCCTTTTCTCAATTCCATATAATAATTATACCATATTTGTGAATTAAAGTAAAGCGAAATGATGAAAAACCCTACTAAAAGTAGGGTTATTTGGACTCAGGAGGGTCAAAAAGGACTTATTTCGCCTTTACAGCGTCTTTTTTGGTGACTTTGGGCTCTGGTTTTGGGATGAAACCATTATCCTCAGCCCAATTTTTGGTGAGTTTTGGATAGAGTTTGTTGAGTTTCTGATCTTTTACAGCGAGGATAAGTGCTACTTCGTCTGCATGAATGCCTTCCAAAAGTCCTACAAACATCTGCTCTCGTTGTAGTTGTTTCAGGTCTTTACGGCAAAACACATAAAATCTGCGCATCTCTGCATACAGATTGATAGGTGTCATACCCAGTGGTTCAGCTGCAGGTTTGAAAGGAGGTGCTCCGTCTGGCAACTCAAACTTCTTTTCTTTCATGTATGCGTATTCCATAATCATCTGAATAGCATTCACTTGTCCACGGAACTGCTGAAGATTTTTTGGATCTTCGTTAATCTTTTCTAAAATCTTAGTAATTGGCTGTGCCATGTTAAAACTCCTCAATCTCGTCTAATAGTAATCGACATCTGTTGGCAATCAGATAATTCATAATAGCCATCTTGTCGCCTTTGGGTTTAATACTTAGGTAAGTATCAAGGATGACTTTCTTGATGTCGTCAGGAATGTAATCAAAATTTACTAGAATTTGATTGCGTTGCCAATTGCGCTTCTCTTCATCATTGCGACAAGCATCAATACCCTTCTCCATGAATTCAGCCAATCGTTTAGCTGACACTGGAGTTTGTCTATCGCCTGTTACGAAGCAGTTATCCTTACTGAGAATGTTTGGAATGCCATCGCCTGTATCACCCTTAACCACATGAGTAATGTAGTTCTCGTGGATCTCAGATTTCTTGGCTGTGATCATCTTACGCAACAGTGGACTGTATTGTTTCACATTGTTGAATTTGTGAAGTTGTTTAAAATCTTTGTCGCTTGAAACAATCATAACATTCTCACTAAACCCAAACTCTTGAGTCTGTTGTGTCAGAACTGCAATGATGTCGTCAGCTTCGCACTGTTCCAGATGCATAACTTTGTAGGGAAAGTGTTGAGCAATCTCTTCGCGAATCTTACTCAGCGTGTCAAAAATCAAACCCCAGTCTAATTCAGAAGCATCTCGTGCTTTCTTACGACTTGCCTTGTAGTGTTCAAAGTATTGACGACGCCAGTAGTTACGACCATCACAACAAATAACTACATCTCCGTAGTCTTTACCATACTTTTTCTTGTAGGATTTTATTGTTGAGAGAGTTGCATGGCGAATCAAATCGGTAGTCTGTTTCTCATCCCCAGACATCAACTCCTTCTTGAAAGAGAGGATGTTGGCTAGAGATACTTGTGAATAGTCAATTAAAATCATATTAAAATACTTTCAGTAGGATACATTCTTCGTTCACACGACCATTCACAGCAGCTTCTTTGGTAGTCAATGTTTTATACGCAGAGTTCAATGGACGCTTACCCATTGCTTGGTAGTCTTTGACCAACTCTGGCTTACGCAGGGTTTTACCACCTGAGTTTGATGGATCATAGCCAATGATAGTAGTACCCTTGACGGATAAACCTGCATCATCCATGGCACGATACACCTGTAGTTTCTTGTACTTTGTATTGTATACCCACAGTTCTTGACTGTTGATGATAGTCGTGGCAAGCACAGATTTAATACCCAACTCAGGGAATTCCTTCATGAATTTCATCTTCTCAACCAACTTACCAGCTGGTTTCTCTTTACGGAGACGAGGTGCTCGAGTTGCTTTGGCAACCTGAACCTGTAGACCGCATGCTTCACCGATAGACTTATACAATGCCAACAGATTTTTAATCTTTGTTTTCTTCAGGTGACTATAACCTTCATTGAGTTGTTCGTCATTACCTTCAAGCACTTCTTCCAACTCAGCAATAGTTTTGTCAAACAGAGGTGCGATAAGTTTCGCAACAGGTCCACTGATTTGATAGTGTTTCAATTCTTTGGCAGCATCGAACTTCTTATCCTCAAGGATGAAGTCGTCGATCATACCTTCAAATTCACCAGCCATCTCGTGTGCTTTTTCCATCATTCGTTCTTGAATAGAGATGACATTGGTGGCAGCTTTCTGCGCCTTTTCTTCATCAGAAACAACAACGACAGCTGGAGCAACAGTGGCAGTTAGTTGCTTGATCGCATTGGTAAGGAACAATTCCTCTTTCTCTTCCAATAATGAACCACCATCTTTTAGACGAGCAAGAATACCAGCATGACGGAAAAGTTTCTCATCAAGTTTGTTCAACTGAACTGCCAGTTTCTTATCGGTCTTAGCGATATGACTCAGTAACCATTTCTTTTTATCTTTGTCATCATGACTTGAGTTGTAGTAATTCAATGCCATGATTAGATCTCGTTTGTATGATTCAGGTCGGAGTTGTTGCTCTGAACCTTTCGCCATGCGTTCTGCTTTTGCAATAATTTCGTTTCGTTTAGCTGTTGTAGCCATAGGACATATTCTCCTCAGTTAAGTAATAATTATACCTGATTTATGAATTAATGTCAAGCACTTTTTGCGATATAATTTATGTTGCAAACGAACCTATCGCTACCTTGGCTGGGGCTGGATGGCGCATGCAAGAAAGTTCCAGGGAATACAACCATTCTACCCTTTCTTGGCGTGATTCTCTCTTTGACTGTGAATGTTTTAGATTGATAATCTTCATTAAAAATAATTGTATCACCATCAGAGTCATTAATATAATATATGGCAACTTTCATATTATCAACTGGCAGAGCAGTGTCAATATGTGGAACACCATGAACTGTTTTATTATCTGTTGTTGAGAATGTTAGATTTAATTTCATTCTAACTAATTCTTGACAATCTAGAGAAAACAACAAAGGAAAGAACCTATCAAATGCTGGTGAAGATTTGTTATTAAAATTATATAACTGATGTCCCATCATTGATGTGTCAACAACATTCTTAGGATACCCAGAAAGTTCTTGAGGATATTCAAAATTTGAACTTTTATAGTAATACCATGGAAAATTCAAATCCATAACAGAAGATTCTAAATCATCTTGAACATCTTTAGGAATAACATCATCAATGATGAGAATTTCGTTCATTATTTTTTAAACGATGCACTAACGAATCCACCAGATACAACACTACCCAAGATGAGAGCAGCACACCATGTATCAAAGTTCAAGGGAATTGCCAAAGAAGGGAACAGAGTGTTCAATGACCATATAGTTGCGCAAGGTCCAATCGAAAAGACCAAAACAACAATAACAAATAAAATTAATGCCTGAGTCATTATGCTTTCTCCTGAACAATCAGTTGATACAAATCTTCAAACTCTTCATGCTCCGCTACTTCTTGTGTGTAGTTTTGCTTATGATATACTTTAGCCATACGACTTAGAGTTTTCTTTGGCAGTTGGAACTCATCAGACATAGTCTTGATTGTCTCGCGAATTAAATCACGCTCTGCTTCCATGCGTGTCATTGAACCTGAGATTTCACCAAGCATCTTTTTGATTTTGGCACGATCGGTTGGGCTAGAAATACTTTGCGTCATGTTAGACTTTCCATTCAATACGAGTAATGTTAGAGGTGTTAAAAGAACGCCACTCTTGCTTCTCTAAATCAAAAGCAGCAACGGCATCGCCAGTTGGTGTTTTACCAGCACCCTTTGGGTGCTTGTCAGTAGGAATAACATCGCTAATCTTTGTACACAATAGACGACGAGAAGTTCCATCTTTCTTTGTAAATGTTACGGCAATCTTTGCTTCAGTCAAATATTCACGAAGATATTGAGCAAACTCTGGGTCTTTAACCAACTCTGCTGCACCATCGGGAGAAGAAGCATTCGCTAATGAAATTGCACAGATAGGACTATCACTTGTTACTGTAGGCATTATACATTTCCTTTTACTGATAAATTATCACGACCAATTGCTACTAGCCATGTGTTAAGTCTTGAAACTAAAACTTCCTCGCTTGGGTTATCGAAATTGATATCCAAATCCATTACTGTATCACCAGAGTCTTCCTCACGACTATTATATCGAAGAGAGAAATTCTCATTTATTTTCACTTTTTTCGTTGCCATAATTATCCTACTTGTTTGAAAAATTCACAAAATTGCACGAACTGTGCTGTTTCTAAAAAGAAATCTACATCATTGATTGGATGTTCATCATCAGACAATCGTTTGATATTGATATGGTGAAGATCCATTTTCTTATCGTATTTGTGGTTCAATGACAGTGTATAATTCTCATTGACTTTGATGTTTTTAATCACACTTCACCACCTTTACTTTAATATATGTGTCCTCACCCTGCTCGGTCTGAACATCAGATACAAGCATTGGAGAATTTGGTCCAAAGTTTTCCCACTTAGATTTTAACACATATCCTTCAATGAACTCTCTTGTTCTAATGATGTGGATACTATCTTCTGTTTTAATTGGTGATCTTAACAAAGCTGGTACCTTTCTATAATCAATCGACATTGTCAATGTTTTCCTGTAAAAGTTTTTGAGAGTTGATTAATGCTTTCTCTGCAACCCTTAGACCATATTCCATTTCGTAGATTCTACGCTTGGCCAGTCTAAGTTCTTTGCTCAGTTTGGACTTTTCGTCCATCATCTTTTCAATATCTTTTTTTACAACAGACCAGTAGTCTGCGACAGGGGTTAGTTCACACCACTCACCTTCAATGAGTTGGTATCCATGAGAAATACGATTTTCGTCTGTCCATCTTTGACCAAGAGCATACGCAGGCGCTGGTTCTTTGTAGGATTTAAACCCTGAACCATTGATCAAATCATCAATACGACTGAAGATTTTAGGCAAATCATTTTTACTCCAAAGCATCTTCATTCTCCTCATATTCTTCACGACCATTCATTGCTGCATGAATATCACACAGTGTTGTGTGCCAACCATCAGTATATCGTTTACCTGGAGCACCACATTCTTCACAAGTACGATAACTCATCGACTCAGCAAAACTAATGTAATTGTAATGTTCATCCGTTGCTGCTTGTACATAGAAACGCAACCCACCAAACTTTTCCTTTACCTGAACTGCAACTGGAACCTTGGCAGTCTCATCATCAAGTTTTGATTTTGCGGTATCGATATCTTCTTGCGTAACTGTTTTTGTTCCATAAAGAATACCACCAACACCAACTTGCGCAAGATATTCGTAACGATCTTTGGCTTGGCGATACTTACCTGTCAACAAACCACAGAGAGCGTCAATGATATTATACCAACCACTACCACATTCAAACCCCCAGCACATTGCTGTGTTCTGCATGTTCTCATGACGATCTTTAAAGATCAACGGATACTTTGCACAGAGTGTTTCGTCTAGTTCTTTTCTCATGACCATGTCCTATGTTTTTCGGCTACCCATTCCATACCATCATACTCTTCAATTTCCCACTCAACACCATCAGGAATGTCAACAATTTTCAATTCAGAATAACCACCCTCTGCACCTTCGCCCAACTCTTCAATCACTTGAATGAGAATGGGATCATTGCGTTCGATGGTCCAGTAGAACCAATCTGGATCAGTAATACCAGCACGCTCTTTATAGAGAGCTTCAGCTTTTGCTGAAATACCAAACCCACCATAGCAACGATTTATTACAACTTTCATTCTAAATTCACCTTATAACCTTCTTGTTTAACACCCAACAACTTGTGAATCATCTTATCTTTAATCATATCGGGGATTGTCAGATAAGGAAACTCAAGGATGAAAGGACATGCTTCTTTACCCCAACGATGATCCTTCAGAAAAGATTTGTATAACTTAATGTGTTTTTCGTTATCTGCATCAAAAAAGATTTTCTGTTTGATAATACTAGCAAGTACTGACATTAATATTCTTCTCCATCTTGAGTTTCGTTTTCAGCAGCCCAGTCGTCATACTGATTCAACAAATCAGCATAATCAATTAGATCCTCTGGTAAGTTTTCAATTGACTCACGATCTGAGAAACTATATTCATAACACTCATCGTAACCATCTTCATACTTGCCAATAAAACCCATACCACCCTCGTGGTAATACGCAAGAACTTCATACTCATTCTCAGACATCCACTCGTATAGTTCTATCGGTGGAGACCATGCTGAATCAAACGATACCCAAATAGTATTATCAGATTCACGATTAAAGTCATGAACCGATGCTTCCCATTTTGTACCCCAGTTGTTTACATTCCACTCATACCAGTTTTCTTCTTCAGTTTCTGGTCTTGGACGAATCGATTCAAACAGAACCTGTTCGCTCAACTTCAAACCAGCTTCGATCGCATCGATCTTTTCTTTAGAAGCTGTAATTGTTACACTGTTATCACACCAATTAGG
>Ga0007819_1000003_pt1 | contig 118578 bp, 145 predicted proteins | sample CryBogCBE07Jul09_FD_71203 | JGI IMG/M metagenome (GOLD analysis project Ga0007819, IMG submission 71203) | Freshwater microbial communities from Crystal Bog, Wisconsin, USA - CBE07Jul09 | ecosystem: Environmental > Aquatic > Freshwater > Lake | place: Crystal Bog, Wisconsin, USA | collected... | reverse complement strand
TACCATCCTGATGGATGGTGTAGGAGCCACAGACCTGGGGGAGGAGTTAGCCTGTGACCCCTACACCACCCACCCTGTTGGGTGAGTGGGCACTACCCGTTATTCGGGCAGTTCATGCACTGGCAGCTCAGCAAGCATCTGCTTGCCGAACTCGTGTGCCTCTGGACAGCTGAAGTCCTCGTGGACTGCATCGTCCAGCAGGTTGCGAAGATGTGCCAGCTCCTCATTGTTATGGAGCAGGATCATCGTCCACTTTCCACCAGAGATTTGCATGTTTCACCTCCTTTCAAGGTTGAGTTGGAGTGCTCAATGTTTTCCCTGACCAACCGCTCCGTCAGGCATTGAGTATTGCAAGCGGTGCGTGCGTGAGCGGCCTCACACAGTTAACCGGTGTACTGCTCCTGCTGAACCTGTTCGAACAGGCAGCAAGAACCATCCGCAACGTACAGAAAGAACCATCCGCAACGTACAGAGTTTCACGCTGCGTGACTTCCTGACTTGACCAGATTGATGCACCGGTCACCCGCTGGATCCCTCCACCGAGTTTGTTGATTCCACCTGAGCCCGTGGGGAGATCCCCGTACAAGTTCAAAACCCTCGCGGGCCTTAAACTCACGGACTCATCTAAGGCTTAAAAACGGGACAGGGGCCGGGGGGTTTTCTGAACTACAGTGTTCTTAATGGGGGGGGGTAATGTTAAACCTGTCGCACATTAAACGGCCTAATGACAACCGCTTTTAACCATATATGGGACCCAGATCTGAGGAAAAGATGCTCTGAAAAAAACGGGCGGGGGGCCCTGGCCATTTTCTGAAAGGTTGGGGTTTTAAAGGTTCTAGTAGAGCGCACTAGGGATTGTAAGTGCCGATTTCTAAGGAACGCTATGAGCTGGATACCTGACATGTGGCGGAAGACCGCCAGGCCTGAAATAAACTTTAATATCGGCGGTGAGCCGGAAGAGCCTGAGGACATGAGCCATCAGGACTTTTACACGGCTTGGGGTTACCACCCAGTAACAGCAGCAGAAATGCAAGAACAAATGCTACGCCACATCCAACAAGCTATTCAGCACCAGCGCACACTGAATGCAATAGGCCACACACTGAAACAAATAGACAATTTGCCAGTGGCTACCACAGAAGAGCTGCAGGCCGCCTATCCCCATGCTCGCACCGACAAACTGGGCAGCCGTTGGAGCTCACGCTACACCAGTGAGAGCCAGATCACTAACCCGTAGGGGTTTTACCCCAACAACAGGGAGTGTTGACAGTTCGGCGCAAGGTTCAGGCGAACAGCGCACCCTGTGGAAATTTTTTTCACGGCCCCGTGGGCCTATGGGCTGTAAAAAGCTGCTGTAATTGCACAAGTTATTAGGAGTATAACGCACGACAGGTACCTGATGACAAAGTTTAATAGCAAAACAGCTCTATCCACTGGCAGCAGGTTTAACAGCCGTCTGGCCAGTGACCTGGAGAGTTTTACTCGTAAAGATCTGGACGATAACGTTAACGGCGTTCAGCTGTTGCAGTCTCCCACCGGTCAATTTGGACTGCGTGGTAACCCCTATAATCCCGGTGACCTGATCACTCAGATCCCCAGAATGATTGCCACAGAGCATCAGGACCATCTGCACCAGACCGGTCAGGCTCCAGATGAAGAAGCGGTCAAGTATCTGGGATTTACCGGTGAACGAGACCCCGACACCGGCAAGCATGCTTTTGATGTGAACAAGGGTCTGCTGGTACACCTGCCAGCACTACACGAGTATCTTACCCAGCCTTTCCGCCACCGTGACCGAACCGATGAACACGGTCAATCCATCCCGTTTGGCGCTCAGGACGCCAGTGTAGCACACTGGTTCAGAAACCCACAACTCTGGATTGGCAGGCACCCAGAGCACAATTTTGATATGAGTGCCGGTTCATACCGTCATCCCGGCGACACCAGTGTGGAATCGGCATTCATGAGCCGCCTGCTTGACCCAGAAGAGCACATCTCCATGATGCATCACTACCATATTGATGCCCTGATGAGAGAGATCGCCAGTAGTAATATTACCCCCAGCACCATTGGCAGACGCTACCACTCCGCCAGCAGTGCACTCAGTCACTTCTTTGAGCCCAAGCCGGTGTTCCAAAGTGGACAGCATGTTGGCTGGGAGCCTCACAACGCCAGCAGTGAAGACCCTTTTATGCGTAACAGTGTTCCGCTGCACTATGCAGTAGAAAGAACCCTGGCAAATATCTATGAAGCACACGACCCCAGTGTGCACCCTAGCAGAGTTACCAGCAACTTGATGCTGGATGACCGACGAACCAACCCACAGATACACGCCGGGCAGCATGCATGGGACCAACAGTTGTGCAGCTGGGCACCCACTGCAAAGATTGTTGTTGATGCATCACCCATCAACATGATAGCACACCAGGGTGATCCCTATTTTATGGCTCGTGACTACCAGCATGTTATGTCTGCAGCCAACAGTTCCAATGAAAACATCAGAAATCTGGTGAGAAAATACTACGGATCCAACCCAGCGGGCGTTGATGACATTAAATTTGATGATGTAGCCGACAGAAGTCGCCTGGCTATTGGTAAATTTGCCTGGGCTCCCTCTTCAGCTCACCCTCATGGTGCTAATCAGGCGGCAATTGCTGATGCAAAACGGCAGTTTATCATCATGTCTGGCAATAATACCCGTTCAACCAAGCTGTTGTTGCCGTTTGAACAGGATCTTGACAGCAGTACCAGGGAAAGAATCATGCGGATCTGGAAATCCAGTGGTGAAAGACTGGTCAGACCACCAGGAGCAAGGAATGAAGACGTACCTGCAGTCAAGGACTACCCGTTCTAGACTGAGAACTACGGAATAATTCACATTTCGTTAACAAAATGAGCTTGACAGACGAAAAAATCTGCTTATATTATTAAACATTAAGGATAATCATGCAAAACAAGTGTGATTGCAGCTGTAAAACCGATAAAAACTGCAAAAAATCAGAAAAAATTGATGTTATCCCTGGGTTTAAGCAGGATTCTGCCCAAAAACCGGCTGAGACCACTCCTGCTCACGATCAAAAAGAGACTCACAGCTATACAGCTCACTTTCCAGAGCATGAACCACGAGAAGGAGACCCAAACTATGTCGACTTTAATGCTTATCGCAGAAAAACTCATGCGACCGCTCAGTGTGCCGTTGGCCTTCATCATAATGACTTTTCTGAGTGCGCTCTTGACCGGCCACTCGAGCTTCATCACGCTCATATAGAGTTCGCACTCCAGAATGGAGTGGATCTCAAGTGGTTGGAAGCCGATTATCCCGGTGTGAGTGACCCCGATAGCGTTGGCAAGTGGGTAGAGAGTGCCCAAAACCTGGTCTGGCTGTGTTTCTTTCATCACCGTGGACATGGTGGTGTGCATGTTGCCAGTGCCAGCGACTATGAAGCAGAAAAATACGTTAGAAAGTTCATCTCATGAATTGGAATCAGCGTTATGCTGCTACAGCAGAAGACTTGCAAGAAAAGATTCGTGGATTTATGTCAAATAATCCCAACTCTGAACGAGCAGTTAAAAATAATCCTGTTGCCAGAAGATGCAAAAGTTGTGACACTCTTGTAGCAGCTAATGAACTTACCGATTATGGCTGTTTGAACTGTTAGGTTGAATGCGATGAACTGGAATCACAGATACGCCAGCGAAGATGATGATCGTACCACTCGTGGTCATAATTATCATATACAACAGCATGGCCAATCAATTGGTAGAAATGTAGTAGCTCTTCAGAATCTAGAGCCAGGACATCCGCTGCATGACCTAGCATCGCTGGCAGAGCAAGCACATGGACAAGCTATCAATGCTCATGGATTAGCAGTAACTGCTCATGATACAGATAACCCTAGAGCTTTAATATACAGTGCCAGAGCTATAGCACTATCAGAGGCAGCTGACAGATTACAGGACAGCATAGAAATGATGCATCCTGAACACTATATAAAAGTTAGGTAACAATTATGAACTGGAACTCTCGATACGCTGGTGAACGCAGGCGTTGTCAACACTGTGGCAATCTAGAACTGCAGTGCAAGTGCGCTGACCCTACAACCAGAGAGAACGCTGAGGCAGAAGCTGATGTCAAGTCAGCGATCCGCCCCAGCTCAACTCATGAATATATCAATGGCATCAATGGTTTGATAATATGAACTGGAACACACGCTATGCCAGCTCTAATGTGAAAAAGCGTGTGCTTGACCAGCTTACTGATGATTTCCCAAAAGAAGACCTGGACTGGATCAAAAAAGCTGACTGGTCTGGGCCAGTTGAAGTGGATCTTGCAGATATCGATCAGCATAACAGGCATGAATGGGCAGCCAGTCATGAACCTGACCGTGTAAAGGCACGCAAGAAGCGCATCAAGAAGGGGAAGGTAATACCAATAGTATTGGTTAAGACTCCCAAGAATAAAAAGTATATTATTATTGATGGACATCATAGGTTTATAGCTTATGAGCAGCTAGAACGCAAACCCATCTGCTGGATAGGCAAAGTTGATCGAGAAACTGGGCCGTGGGATACTTTTCACAACCAACAAGATAAAAAAGAGGCTGAAGACAGATGACTGACAGGATTCCTGGTAAATTAGGTAAACTGGGTCCGGTTCGCCCGGATGGTCTGCACATGCTGGCCTTCTATCAGACGAATCCTCTCCCTGTTGCTCCTGAAAGTGTTGCTGTACCAAATGTAAGTGACTGGCGCATTCTTGCAAATGACAAATATGGTGACTGCACCTTTGCTGGTATCGTTCATGCCAGGATGGCTAACAGTGCAGTACTGGGTATTACGGAAAACTGGCCAACAGATGATGAAATAGTGCAGGCATACCTTGCTTACACCAATGGTCAGGATTCTGGGGCTGTTGAGGTAGATCTGCTCAAATACTGGCAACAAAATGAGCTTTTTGGTAGTAAATTGGCTGCTTTTGCCCCAACTGACCACGCTGACCTGGATGAACTCAAAAGTGTGATTGCCAGCTATGGTTTTGCATATATTGGCGTTCAACTGCCTGTAACTTATCAGCAACAGTTCATTAACAACCAACCCTGGGCTCTAACCGGCACTCCTGCCGATCAACAGATCGAAGGAGGCCATTGCGTGATCCTTGCTGGCTACGATGCCAACTATGCCTACTGTATTTCTTGGGGTAGGGTGCAACCAATAGCCTGGGACTGGCTAAAAATCTATATGGAAGAGAGCTGGGCTCTTATAACTCCAGAACTTGTAACTGCTGGAAGCTATGGTCAGATGCGTATTGCTGACCTATACACAGATCTGGAGAAACTCTAATGCCAATACCACAGAGAACAGAAGAGTTACTCAAAGAGGCAGGATTCTGGGGAGATGCCTGGAATGCAGTTAGTGGTGTTGGCAAAGGCATTGTCCAGGGCGTTGAAGGTGCTGGCAAGGTCGTAGGTGATCTTGCTACCGGTAATATTGGTGCTGCTGAGAGAGCAGGCAGGTCAACATTTAACTCAGTAGGTAAAGATCTGGGACAAGCTGCTCAAGCTGCTGGTAAAGCCGGTCAAGAAGGCTTGCACGATGTTGGCCAGGCTGCCAAAGCCACTGGCAACTTTGTAAAGAATCACGCCGGTGAAATAGCGCTTGGAGCAGGGCTACTAGCACTAAATGCCATCCCAGGAGTGGGTGAGGTTGCTGACGCTGCCCTCTTGGCTGATACTGCTGCTACAGCGGCAGAAGCTACAACTGTTGGGGCTGAAGCAGCTGCCGCAGGAGCTGAAGGAGCAGCCGCAGGAGCTGAAGGAGCTGCTGGAGCTGCTGAAAGTGCAGCAGGTGCAGGAGAAAGCGTTGGTGGCAAAGCTTTAACCGATGCTGCAACAAAAGGCTTAGAAGATGCTGCAGGAACTCCTCTAAAAAGCTCTTTGGAAAAAGGCTTAGAACGAGCAGGCACAATGACAGAAGATAGTTCTAGTGCTGCTAGTGATACCGCTAGTGCCACTAGTAAGGGTACCAGCCTGATGGATAAAGCAAAAAGCTTTATGAAAGGTGTTGGTAAATCCAGTGAAGAAGCATCAAAACCTGCTACAGGAGACAGTGGGCTCGTAGGCGCAGACGGTAGTCCAATATCATCTACTGCTACTGAAGCTGCTACTGAAGATACCCAAAGCATGCTAAGCAAAGGTTTGGATATGGCTAAGGGTGTAGCAAAAGCCACTGTACCTGCTGCTGCTGCTGGCCAAATGATGCAGCCAGACACTTCGCAGATGCAGACAACATTAGATAATATACAAAATGCTGTAACACCACAACCACAGAGCACAATACCTGTACAACCGTTAAGACAGATTGATCTTAACCCAACAGGACCTGCTCAAGGTATTCCTGGTGTAGCTGCCACACCAACTCAACAGGCTAATCCACTGGTCATCACTGGTAATAAAATAATGGATCTTGTAGAGGAATTTGGACTGTATCCAGAAGATATCAAGCGTAGTTTAACAACATGGGTATAACTAAAAACCATTACGAGTCGCATGAGATACTGATGAGATACGCTACTGAAACAGGAACTGGCAACCATGGAATGGATGCCGATCTGGATGCCACCGAAGAGGATCTGCTTCCAGGCAGTTCACGAGTTCCTGCTAAAACACTGCTAGCTAATATATCTACTCAAGATGGTAATCCCACAGAAGTAACTGCACCAACTGGTATATCAACTATAGATGTTACAAAAGAACCTGGTGTTGTAAATAATGAAGGCCTAAGTAGTGTTAGCCCTGGGTCACTATCTCCAATAATAAATGAAGGAAAAAAAATGAGCTTGTCTGCAAGAATTGCATACGTCATGGAGAACGGTCAACCATTTTGCAACCGTTGTGAAGACTACTACCTGCCAACCAGCATTGGTAAGATAGCCTGCACCCGATGTGGTGACCTTGAGCATGTAGAAGGACCAACAGTGTCAGATGAAGATGCTGGCAAGGATATTATCAAGACCACTCACACAGCTGCGGTAGAATTAAACACAACTGATGATTACATCAATCTTTTCAATACAAAAATAGCTACAGACAGTGATAACTATTACCGTGGGTATAATGATGCCATGAACGGACAAGAACTGGACGAAGACCTGGCACTGCTTAGTGATGATTACTATAACGGTTATGAGCAGTACAAGTTTTATAACAAACCAGCTCAACAGAGCAGCGGACAAAAGTTATATGACATCAAGCCCAACAGCAATCTAATTCCTCGAAACTGGGATAACGTTCTTACTCCAGAGCGTGCCGATGCAGGGCCACTACAACTTACTGATGGTATTGGCAGAGCAGCAGTGGCTGGCAAGTTGCCTTTCCCAGTTGATGTAGTTGAAAAATTCTTTGAGGTATAATAATGAGTAATTGTCCTGTCTGTGATGATGGCAATCTGATTACAAAGATCAGTAGCGCTGGCGAAGAAACTTTCTGTGAAAAGTGTCGTCGTATCATTATTAGTGCTACTCTTGGCTTTAAATTTGCTGCTGGTGGTGATGAAGGCGTAGAAGAGTGCAAGGGTCCAGATACAGACCCACGTCCAGGCTACAAAGGCCCTGGAGCACGTGCTAAGTGTCATCTTTATGACCCAGGTGATGATAAGCAAAAAGATACTGCTTATCAGAGAGCAAAAAATTCTGCCTACAGCTCACAGCACCGCAAGGGAGCATCAAAGATAATCAATGCCACCAGTGGCTTTACTCTGAATGATCCTGGATATAATTTGATTGGTCAGCCCAGAGAAGGCACTGGTTCACCAGCCACACTCCAGAGTGGATCTGGAGGGCCAACGCAGGCAGCAGAGCATGGCTCCATGAACAGAAAAGAAAGCCCTGTTGAAGCTACAGCCCCTGGTGGAGTACAACCCAACAGCAACCAGAATGCTAACTCGCTGGGTAGTGGCACAACAGCTGGCAAGTCAGTACTAGCACTGCTTCAAGAACTTGATCCAAACAGTCGTGAACTCGGTGACTATATGGGTGAACCACTCTGCACTATTTGTGATTCACGGCATCATGGCCCATGTAAAACATCAACCAAACCGTATTAGTAACTAGTAACAGAAAGAATGTACTATGACATACGAGAGCTTTGAATCACAAATAAGAACAGCTGCATCGAACACCTCATGGTTCAATGGCACATCAGAAAGCATCTTTAACAGGCTAGACCTGTTGGAAGAGCTGTTGGGCAAGGCACGCACTGCTGCAAGCAACCCAAATGTTAATGACGGTGACCTAGAACGTTTTGCTAGCACAATCACTGAGTTGGCCACAGAAAAAGAGCAGTTGGAAAAGCTGGCTAGTGAATATGTTGATTTTGATGTTGAAGACTATCTGAACAGCTTGCCAGGTGGGACAGTTGCTAAAGAGTACAGGCTTAGCAGTGCTGGTACATACGACATTGGTGAAGATGATGGTAGTCTGTTGTTCAAAACAGCATCCGCTGTTCAGTCTGAGTACGATGACGCTGACTGGATTAACTTTGTAACAGCTGGTGCTGAGCTATGGACTGAGGATCAGTCGCATCACCTGTTGGACAGCCAGTTAAATACCAGAGAAGCAGCTGTTTTCTATGTAGAAAAGAAAACCCTTCCCATCCTGGATGTAACCAAGCGTGCTGCCATCATTGATAACTTTGTTGACAATGTAGAGATCTGTCGTCGCACAAAAGTAGCTGGGAACAGCTTTCGTTCAGCAAAAACCGCTAGTGCTAGCAAGCTCAAGACAAGTTTTATAGACGATGCCCTTGAAGACTCGTTTGGGGACAGTGTAAACTGGTTCTGATATGTCTGAACTTGAAAAACTAGATGTCTCCAGCCTCAAGCAGTTTAGATTTGTTGGGTCTATCGAGCAAGAGCCAGTAGAGCAGGATGACAACACTGATCTAACCGGTGCTCTACAAAAACTGCTAGCTGATGTAGCTACGTTCTATCATGTTGTGCATGAGGCTCACTGGAACGTAACTGGTAATGATTTTTATCAGTACCACAAATTCTTTGACGAGATCGTTAGTGACGTGTATGATAGCATTGATCCTATTGCGGAAAATATCCGTAAGCTTGGAGCAAAGCCAGCATACAGAATGTCAGAACTGTTCAAGCAAGCAACACTACCAGATAATGATATAAAAACAGATAATGCAGTAGCACTAGCAGCTACTCTGGGTAGTTTGAATAAAAAAATTATTGATATACTTAAATCTACGTTTGATAAAGCTAATAGTGTTAATGAACAAGGCGTAGCTAACTTTATTGCTGAGCGTATTGATTCACACCAAAAGTGGCAGTGGTTCTTAGAGGCGTCAGCGGGATGAAAGCTATGGATTCAACTGCAGCAGGTATTTCTCAGGTTGTTGCGCTACTAACAGCTATAAGAAGCAATCAAGAAGATATTGCTTATGAGATGGTACTTGAATCGGATCCCATTGATCTGTTTAGTGCAATAACAGGGGTTCTGCTTGCAATACTCAACAGACTCTCTGAATCAACAGGAATATCAATAGATTTTTATCTTCAAGAACTTGGCAGATTAGCATTTAAAAATGAATACTGAAGAGCCATTATCATTACCAAATGGTATCAGTATGAATACCACAAAGAACGAAGATATTGTTCTTGATCTTGAAGAAGAAGTAATTAACAGCACCAGTTGCCAAACTTGCAGCATTGCATTTGAAAGCGTTCTTGTAAAGTTCGCTAGTGGTAAAAATGAAGGTGTTATCAGAGTGGTTGGTAACAGTTCATCTGCATGGAAGACATCCATGCCCAAGGATAGAGTGCGATCTGTCAAGCTGCTCAACGAAGCACTGTTGAAAAAGGTTGACACACACAGAAAGATGATGCACAATGATTAAGTACAGCACAGACCCCTCAGCAGGGGCAAAAGCAATCACCAATAGCCCAACATCACCCATTAAGACCAAGGGTGGGCATGTAGAAGCAGAAGACGCCCTGGATCGTGATGCAGAAGATGCGAACGAATAGATAAAGGATAATAGTGGCCGAGGAACAGCCAGTAGTACACATCGTAATCCCTGATACACAGGCTAAAGACGGTGTACCAACAGATCATCTGACCTGGATTGGTCGGTATATCGTTGATGAGTATCACAACAAGAATATCAAGATCATTCACCTTGGTGATCACGCTGACATGCCAAGTCTGTCCATGTATGACAAGGGCAAGAAGAGCATGGAGGGACGTAGAGTAAAAGCTGACATTGAGGCAGCTAATCTGGCCTGGGAGATTTTGAACCAGCCGCTTTACGACTACAACGATAACCGTCGCAGAACCAAGCACTCCATCTGGAACCCTGAGCGACACATTCTGCTGGGTAACCATGAGGACCGAATCAATCGTGCCACAGAGAGTGATGCACAGATTGATGGACTGTTTAGCACAGATGATCTGGACTATGCTCACACCGGCTGGAAGGTTTCACCTTTCAAGGAGATCCTCTGGCTGGATGGTGTAGCATACAGTCACTTCTTCTACAACCCCATGACAGGCATGCCATATGGTGGCAACATTGAGACACGCCTCAAGACTGTAGGCCATACCTTCACTATGGGCCATCAACAGACCCTGATGTACGGCCTAAGGTTCGTTGCTGGCAAGAGTCAGCACGGTCTGGTGGCTGGTGCCTGTTACCTGCACGATGAGGACTACAAGGGGCCACAGGGTAATGCTCACTGGCGTGGTATCATTGTCAAGCATCAGGTGATCGATGGTAGCTATGATCCAATGTTCGTTAGCTTGGACTATCTGTGCAGACGCTATGAGGGAACCAGCCTGGAACGGTTTAAAAAGCTCAAGTATCCACATATGTAGTATATGGATACTGTCAAAAACTCTGGGCGCAAAAACTTCAAGTGTGTTTTTAATGATTACATCACTGATGAAAATCGTGATGCAGTTGTTCAGTCAGTCATTTCACAGTTCCAGGGTTATTTTGCTAACCCAGAAGTAACACTGGTTGATAGAGGTTTTGTTATCTCTCTTGATCTGAGCTCTGATCTTACAGATAGTGCTGTGCGTGACAAGATTCTGTGGAACCGTTTTATTGAGCGTGTGACCACACAGGACAGTATCCGCAAGATACAGATCATCAGACTACCACAAGCTGGGCTGATGGATTTTGGTGGCAGGATTGAAGGCCAGGGCAGCGTTGGTGGATTTGGTCCAGATGTTGATCCAGTAACTGGTGATACCCATGTGGATGAAAAGCTGAACGTACATCAGGAACATCCAGCAAAATATGTTATTGATGGTGGAGCTGATCCAAAGATATTTGGTAATACTGCTGGTGTAAAATACGCTGATCCTACTGACATAATGTCTGAGGATCAGGCTTTTGTAAAAGGTCTGACACCAGAAGGTCTGGATAGCAAAGCAACACAGCTACAGACCGAGCCTGCTGATGCCCTGGAAAGTGGCAAAAGGATTCATGGATTCAGAGTGATCGCATTCGAAAGCGATACTGGTGGCAGTTTCACCATAACCAAACCCAACCAGTATGGTTCTGACATTAATGAAGTTCATACCTTGCAAAGAACCAATCAGGATCTAGCAATGCTTCCACGCGGTAACTTCTATAATACAGATATTAATAATGAGCGCGGCACCAGGACAGGTGTTGAAACAGAGTCTCGTGGGGATGAAGCAACCTCAGCACCATTGTCGTTTGCCGCTAGTGCGAAAGAACATATGCAGCGCCCAGAAGAAGAAGATGTTATCAGTGCTGTTGAATTGCCACAAGCAAGAGGTGGCGGGCAGGCTGTTCCTGACGGTGGTCAGGTAGAGGGCTGGTACGCTAGTAATTTTGGTTTAAACGAAACATATGACTATCTAGGTGATTCAGATGGCGACGATTTTTAAACGATATGAATGTGGCCAAGCACCTAGCAAGTTTGTGCCTGGTGACTTTATCCTGGTATCAACGAATGGTGTTCTGGCCAGGCTCATCAGGTTTGGTCAGTTCATCAGATACCATGGTAAGATGCGCCCGTTCTCTCACTGGAATCACACTGCCATGGTGGTTAGTGAGTCTGGTGATATAGTAGAGGCAGTTGGGCGTGGAGTGATCACCAGTAATATCCACGACTACGATAATGTAGAGTACTATTATGTCAGCACCAAGCTGAACAAGCAGAGCCGTGATCAGGTTGTAGCTGCAGCTAACAGCTTCTTAAAAGACAAGTATTCTTGGATCACCATCTTTAGTATCGCAATAGAACTGCTCACAGGTGTCAAGGTGCAGCTAACACAATCCAACACCATGATCTGTAGCGCAGTAGTAGGACAGAGCCTGTGGGCTGGTGGTATCATCTTTGATACCAGCCCCTATCAGATGATGCCAGCAGACCTGGCATGTGCATTTGACATAAAACTTGAAGAAAGCTTGACTACGCCAAATTCTTGAATTATGATGAAAATCATGAAAAACAAGATAACTGTAGTTATTAGCTATGATGCATTAAACATCCAAAGCGATGAACTGGCCAGTCAAGAGATCAATGAAACCATCAGTGGTCTGATGAACAGCTTGCGCACTCAGGTGAACAATGCTCAAGTAACAGTAAAGTTCCAAAACTTTACATTGAAGTCCCAAAACTAAGGAGATAATATGTCATTGAATGTAAACCGTCTGTTTCAGACCACAACTGTTCGTAATGTTGTTCGCGGAGCAGTTTCCAGCGTTGTAGGTGCACTGGTAGCCTGGGGGACCACCAAGTGGGCCAGCCTGAGCACTGGTAGCCTGTCTTACCTTGTTCCAGTATTCTCGAGCACATACTTTGCTCTGATTCACCTGTTGGAGGGCAAGTACCCACAACTGGGTTGGCTGTTGGGTGTTCTGCCAAACAAGCCAGAGGTTGTAGTGCCAACGCCTGCACCTGCTCCAGAGCCAGCACCAGTCCCTGTTAAGGAGAATGACCCAGTGGCCAAGAAGGCACCTGCTGCAAAAAAGGCACCTGCAGCAAAAAAGGCTGCACCAAAGAAGTAGTAGTTTTTCCCTGGTAGCTCAATTGGCAGAGCAGCTGACTGTTAATCAGCGGGTTCCTGGTTCGAGTCCAGGCTGGGGAGCTTTAGGAAGGATGCCCTGTATCGTAAGAACAGGGAGTCTGTTCGATCAATGCGCTAGGTGACCTCTACGAACAGGGTGCTGACTCCTTCCTATGATTTAAAACATAAGTGCACTACTGGTAACAATTTTGCTATAGATCATGATCATGCCACTGGTAAGATAATAGGCTTGCTTTGCTTGAGCTGTAATGTTAAGATTGGATGGTTAGAAAGAAACAAAACATCTGTAGTGCAATACCTTAAAATACAAAACGAGCGGCGAGACGCAGACGGTTACGCGGAAAAGCTTATATCTTTTTGACTAGTAGGTTCAACTCCTACTCGCCGTACTAAATACGGTACACAGGTTCAATTCCTGTTCTCCGGACCATTTAAAACATCTCTGGTACCACCTAGATAGTGTAGGGTTCCCTACATGTCCAGCGCCCTGGTGGCAGAATACGGAGATAGTTATGACCTCGATGTTTGATTACGATGACTCGGTCAACCTGGCGTACAACGCCAAGCAGGCAGGCAAGAGCCTGGTAGCTGCCAAGCATGAACTGCTTAATCGCACCGGTGAGTTCCTATTCATGGCACACAGCGACCGTGAGTTCGCCCTGCGATGCCAGATGGTTGAACAGGACATCGAAGGCGTTGCTTTCCGTCGTCTGGCCAGCATGAGTGACAGCAAGGCCAAGCTGGTTCACGCTGCGTATGATGAGTGGCAGCTTCGCCACGCCAGCTGCGAGATGTGTAAGGCTGCTAAGTCTGTTCAGTCAGAAACAAAGTGCATGGGCCCTGGCTGTGATAACCCAGTTAAGTCAAGCGAAAAATACTGTGGCCCAACCTGCCAAGACAAGCACAGAACAGAAATAAAGTCTCAAAACGGTACGATGAATTAATTTGCTGTATTGATTGATACCATGGCAAATAAATTTAATAGTGGGATAATCAAAACTTCTGCATTCTGTAGTAAGTGCAACAACTATCATTTGATTCATAATGACTCTTGTGATCAAGGGCAAAAAGCCGTTGTTGAACCTACTATGACTGCTGACGATGCTGGCTATACCCCATCGGAAAAGTTTGATAAAGCTACAGGGCAAGATCTCTCTGTCACTCCACGCTTTAATGACACTACAACTGTAGAGTCTTTCTTGGATGAAGTAGAGCCTTCTCCGCTCATCAAAAACTATATCCTGCAGATTCTCAGCCTTAGTAGCCCAGATGCTAGAGTCAAGAAGAGATCTATTGAACGTTCTAAGTACAGTAGAAAACTGTTCAATGCTGCTAAATCTGAATTCGGTGATATGAATGAAGATGCACAATTCGGGTTCAGAGACAGAGTCCCAGAGCTAGAGGGAGGTTACTTAGAACCTGGTGACCTTGCGGGTGAGGACGAGCGTGCAGCTCTTGAAGAACCAACTAACTTTGACAGTGAAAATATCAATACCATACTAAGAACACATGGTATAGATCAAAACAATCATGTCGTCAGGCTGACTCCAAATGGTCCATGGGAGACTGTTAGCTCTTCTGAACCTGCACCTGGAAGCAGAATAGAATGTCCACATGATGACTGCCGTCATGCTGTAGAAGACGAAACTGCAGCAATGGGTTATAAATATGACTATTCTCAAGACCCAAGGTATGGCCCCAGACGTTGTGGTGCAGACCATAAAGTATGCGCAAGCTGTGAAGATCTTCCAATGATGAAAGGGCAGAAGTGCCCAACCTGTGGCAGAGATGGAGACCTTACTGCACAGCAAGCGGCTCTAGAAACAAAGGTTTATGACCCACGTTCTAACCTGATCAATGAAATAGCAGCACAGATTAACGCCGGTCCACAATATGAAAATATTGTTGGTGATGCTCAGCCAATGGTTAACAGTTGGGGCAATGATGGTACAAGCATCACCAATAGTAGATTCATGAGTGCTATTGATAACCTGCCCAAGCGTCATGAACTAGGTGCAGCAGAATTTGACGACCCAGAGACTCTTGACCCTGACAGCATCACAGATACGCCAGATCAATCTAAGCCTGATCCTGATGAAGATAAAACTGAAACTGATCTGCCAAAATCCCCACCTGTAGAAAGAATATCTGCACCAGCGACATATCATCACAAGTGCCAATACAAGTGTAACAATGGATCTCTCATAGGTGCAAGAAGCCAAAGTGGTGCAGACCTACGTCAAAAGATACAGACCAGTGCTCCATATCTAAAAGCTATATCTGATGCTAGAAATCGCATAGATACACTGGTAAAATTGAAAAAGATATTTGATTACGATACAGAGACAGCATTACAACCAGCTCTTGAGCAGATCAATCGAGAGTTCCTTAAATGCCCAGACGCACAAGAAGGTCAGGTCTAATAAGTGCCGTTACAAGAAAATTCAGGATCAGGTAGAGGTATCAGCAGTGAAGGCCTTCACTGCTTTGGCAACCGCTTGCTAGAGTTTATGAATAACAAGCCAGAACGATTTGAACAGATCATGGGGCCTAACCACAATGAAGATCTGTTGCCTTGCTACTCTAACCTTGGGCCTAACTCAGAAATTGTTGACGAAGATGGCAACTTTATGGATGGTACCAATCAGATCACTCCTGAGAACATAGTCCCAGAAAAAGATCTGAACCTTGGTGCGCACGAAGAAAACTTTGGTGGTGGTGGCGGTGCAGGTATTGTCAATAAAAAGATCAAGAGTGTTTTTGATAAAAGCAGAATGGTTATAAGCAATATAAGCAGTGGTCCGGTTTCATGCAACTGCGAGCATCACCGAGCAGAATACATTAGAAACCATAGATTGTTTCATCTTCTTTGCGATGGTATTATACCTTATGATCAAGAAGAGAAAAGATCACAATATGAGTTTACAAAAGACTTCATTGGCAAAGTAATGAAAACACGTAAAAACTTCTTGAAGAAAAAGAACACACCTGTTGCTGGCCCAGAACAAGTATTTCCATCCGCTGATGTTGTTCAAGCAGTAGATCTAGAGCAGTTTAATCCTGGCATGATTCGCTTGCAAGGAACAGATCCTGACTATTGGCAAGGTTTGTAATGTTTACTTTTAATAGCAGAAAATCACGCACTAGAGTATCTAGTGTTATTAAGTCAGCTTCAAATGGTTTTGCTACCAACCCAGCCTTTGAAGAAGATCTGGCTGCTGCATCGCAACAGGCCAAGCAGATAGTTGAGAATGCAACCCAAGTAACACAACAGCGCTCTGACATCAAACACCGTCCATCAATTGTGGGTTTTTACGTTCTTGATGACCATGTGCCACACACCGATGAATACCCTGGGCTTGCGAAAGGGCATATACACCTGGTCCCTAGTGATGCTGATGGTGATGGTGTTGAAGACCGAGATGAAATCGGCAGACAAGAGCTAAAAACATACATGCGTGTTATGGAAGGCAAAGTTGCCAGTGGTGAGTACACCAAGGAACACTGGCCAATGGCCAAGTTCAGTGACAAGCCCAGAGTCACTCGATGGATGCGTAAGTCTGGAATGACTCACATACCCATCTACTTGAGCAAAGACATAGCATCTCGTATCAATCAAAACCGTACTTCATTCACTCTATATACTAATTATAAAGAGATGCGTAGTGCTCTGGCCAAGGCAGCAGAAGCTGGTTATGTTTTCCCATCTGCTACAAGTGACATCAACGATCCAAAGATGAGGATCCTAACGCGCCAGAATGGTCTGCAAGAAGCCATTGATGGTTTCTATACCAATGAAACTCCTACGCTAGACTCTGACCTTGGAGCTGAATACTGTGCTGGCTGTGGTAACAAGCGTGACAAGCACCGTGATGGTTCGGCTAACCACGAGTTCATTCCTGGAGTTATTCCAGGTACAGGTGGTAGTTTCATAGACGGAAACACTGAGCGGAGCAGGCTGTCACCACTGCGACAGTTCCCTGAGCCTACTGATATTTCTGCTCTTTCTTACCGTCAAAAGACTGGTAGAGATTACAGCACAGATTGGCAGTATGACCAGGATAACTCTGTTGGTATAGTTAATATCAGTGATCAACCACAGTTTCATGAGCGTTATTATAACCACAAAACTCTGACCCTTCGTGGTGGAGAACAAGACATTAAAGTAAAAGCTCGCCCTGCTCACATGAATAAAAAATGTGGTACCTGCAGAGGTTCAGCAAAAATTAACAGTGCACGTGAAGGTATTGCCATTAATGATCAAGCAGTTCCAGGCTTTGTAACAGCCAAGATGGTTACTGATCCTGTTACTGGTGAGCTGACGCTAGAGGCAAACCAGAATTCTGATGAAGCTGGATGGGCTATACGAGGGACACAGGATAATGTATGCCCTGATTGTGACCCCAGAAGATTCAAACCTTCAGAGCTAGCAGAGATGGGTGGTGACACTCTTAGCACAGAGCAAGTGTTCAAAATGATGGCAGAAAAGCCTGGTTACTTGTTCACTCCTGCAAAGCCAGCAGGCGTTAATCCCGAGAACAGAATGGCGTACCAGACTGTACAACATATTCCTGGTAACCCTGTAACAGTGCACACGGTAGAACCAACTAATGCCATTGCACGACAGATGCCTGATCCATCGTGCTCCAATTGCCATGGTAGCACTGCTCACCAACAAGATGGCAAGCCTTGCGGTTGCACTGTTGCCAACCCCAGCAACAGTATAGATCTTGATAATCCAGTTCCTATTCCTGGCATGCCACTCGCTCTTACCGAAGATGGAAACATGCGTGTACCGGTTCCATTGATGGAAAAAATAATCAATGAGAGCCATGCAAAAGTTCACCGTCAGGTTTTTGGCGAAGGTTCAGATCCACGAACAACGGAAAAATTTAAGATCACCAGAATAGGTCGTGTAACAGGTATACCAGATGTTGAAAACGAAAAAATAATCACTGATGATGAATACAGAAAAGGTTCTTTCCTGTTGAGGCCATTCAGAGATACTGCCGGTAAAAAGCGTGGTATAACACGCCTCAGAGGCCGTCTTGGAGTATTTTCACACTTTGTCAATGGTGATGGCAGTCGTGCACTCAGTGAAGATGAGCAGCAAAGAACTTCATCTATTCTCACCAATGGTGTGTTCTTTAGCCAATCTGATAAAGCTCAGCATGCTGCTAAGTATAAAGAGATAATGAGTGGCCCCAATGCTAAAGAGTTGGGCCCAGCACAAATGCTCAAATATACCACCGACTGGCTAAGAGAAAACATTACCAGAATGTCTCCATCCGCTGGTGCTGATAAGCCACCTATCACTCGTGGAACAATTCCATTACAAGAGAACCTGAGACAGGTACATGCAGCTGAGCTGGCCCAGGCTAGCAACATGGAAAGATTTGCAGGTATCCATGAAGACGTTATGCCTAATGTTGTACACATTAATCGTAAGATCGATCAACTAAAATCGCAAGGTGTATTGCGATCTGATGATCATGAGCTAACGAATCATCTTAGAAACATATATGGAGCAACATCAGATATTGTTAATGATCTGTACAGTAGCGCTGGCGGTGGTTTGCTGGATGAAAAAAGTGATAGGCTCAACCATTCAGTGGCGCAGCTTGCTGGTCATATCGCACAAAACTATGGAAAAAGCAGTTTGAATGCAGTAATGCCAGATGTTTTAAACATGACCTTCCCATACCTCCCACAATCAAGCAGACTTACGAGATAGAAAAATACAATGCTGAGAACAACATTTAATGCCAAGTATGCTTCAGATTTTGATAAAAGACTTACCTCTGAAGACGATGATATAGAATCAGGTCCAATAGGCGGTAATAGAATTCCCAACTGGCAACACCTGCCAGAAGGTATCGATAGTCAGCACATTGAAAATATTATTCTTACCAACAGCCAAAAAGACCTAGAGGACAACCGTTTTCGAATCAATTCACGTGGTGAAGAAGACAGGACTCAACCAGTTGGTAACTACTATGTGCTGCGTAGCTACTCTCAAGAAGAAAAAAATAGAATAGACAGTCTTAAAAAAGACAGAGAAAAAAGAGAGCAGCAAGCAAAGCTTCGTGGTGAGACTCTTGAGCCAGAGAGTTTTGGTACACCCTGGCAGCCTGCTTACCGTGGGGAGATCATACCAACACCTTCTAAAGAAGATCGTGCTAGCAGACTATCTCCAGAAAACCTAAGAAGGAACACGCCAAAAACAGATACTGCATTGATCCAAGCCTATACAACTGCCGCTAACCTTATTGCATCAATGGGCGGTAACTCTCATGAAGAATGTCATGGCAAGGGCATGGTAGATGGAAAGCAATGTGATGGCTGTAATGGTTATGGCAATATTGTTCTAGACCCAACCATGCCCGGTGAGTACGCGGATATTGCTTACTCATCTGGTGTATGGAACCGTTCAGCACACAATCACAATCAGTTTTGCTCTGGATCTCGTTGCATTAATGGGTGTTTATTAAAGGAGATTTTTGACCCCATAAGACAAGCACACAAAGATCTTGGGTTCTCATCAGCACCTGACCACATGATCAAGGTCCAAGCTGGCTTTGATCCTGCTATAAAAGAAGACGTTGCAAGGAAAAGTGCATACAGAGCGGTTAAAGACAAGTGGAAGGACACAACTGCTGGTCTTCGTGCTATTGCTGGCAAGAACAATGTCCAAGGTGCTGCAACAGGTATAATTGGTGAAGGAGACATTGTTAGCTGGTATGGTTCCGATGACAGGAATCCATCCGTCAACAATTTGCCAGGATCTTATCTGTTTGATCCTAATGCTACTGTGCTCATTGAGGGAACCAATGACGATGGAACCTATAGAGGTTTTGTAGACAGAAAAAATAAAGACAGGATGCAGGGAGAGATAGAAGATAGAAAAGAACGTGCCCGTCAAACAAACACGAATGGCGTGTCTGCTCTAACTCTTGATCTCGAACGTGGCAATGAACGTGATGGCTTTAGCACTGTAGAATATGGTACCAATTATAGTATTTTTCCTAAAAAAAATTGCGAAACCTGCAAGGGTAAATATGAATATATCCAAAAAGATGGTAGCCCATGTGATTGCCGTAAGGAAGATGTAAGTTGGAAAAATGATGACCGAGACAGCACAGCAGATGTTGTAAACAGAGCGAGAGCAATTGGTGGTGGTCATAGATCAATAGCTGATCGTTCACCAACAGATGTAGTATATCTCTCGAGCATTGACCCAACGCATGTGGTAAAAACCAATCCAACTGTTCGACCACATCTTGCATACATGGGTCAGATATATCAAACAGTAAAATTCCGTGATATCGTTGATCACTTAAAATCAACGCTAAAAAAACGAACTGGTGATGATTACGCAGAAAGCACTCTGAATAGCAGTGAGAGAGCAGTAGTACAATATCGTGATAGCAACACCTGGGATGATGAGGGCCTGGAAAAAGTTTATAATGTTCTTCCAACTGGTCATAAAGCCATCATGCATAAGCTTTTGTTACGCCTTAACAAAAGAAATGGAGTGCCAAGCAGCTCGGTAAACTCAAGCGTACCAGATTTTAATCACCCATTGAATCTGCTTCCTCGCAGTGCTGCTGCAGATATTGATCCATACTATCTTACCAGAGATGTTGATGGCGGTGGCAAGAAGACCGAACTGGCTGAACCACCCAGCGTCAGCACACAACAAAAGATGATCAATGAAGGTTACCACCCACTGGTTATGCCTGCTCCACCTAGCGCTGAAGCGGTATTTAAATCTCTACCAGATGAAGATGCCCAGTCTCTTATAGAAGGACACATTGGTGGAAAAATTCCAAACGACAAGATAGGTGATGCGATCAACGCATTTAGAGCTACTGGTGATCTTCACCAAGCTCATTTGAGTATTAATCCTGATGCTGGTAATAGTATAGATCGCCCAGACATTGGTGACGATGACATACCGATCTGGGAAAGAGAATAACATGGAACAACAACACTATCCCGAACCAAAGGAAGTAGAACCCAACAAACACGTTTGCATCATATGCGAAAACGTTACCAGCACTGGTGATCGTGGTCCTTTACTAACTGTAGGTAGGCGCCCAGACAATGGTCAGCCTATTGATGTGCATGAACGTTGCCTGCAGTTTGTCACAACGGTAAAAGGCCCTAACTTTGATAACCTGTACAGGCCAGCTGCTGCTAGGTCTGCCAGCCAGGAAAACATCTGGGCTTTCGCCAGCAAGTTCAAGTACTACACAGCTGCATCTGGCACAGATCAGATGGCACCCACTGTGCAAGAGACATTCCCCAGCACAGATATGCCAAAAGAAGAACCAGCAGTCACAACAGATGTAATGCAGAAGAGCAAGGACGGAGCACCGCTCCCACCTCAGCCTTTCTCAAAAGCCTGACAATGTAATAATAGACTGTATATACAGTAGTGTATGTACTTGATAACAGGAGTAACTATGGAACCCCGTTTAAACATTAAAATCTCTCAGATCTTCGAGGCCGCAGAAGGCAACGAGATGCCTGCAGACCCTAACTTTATTCAGCCAGGTGAGCAGTGGGTTGGTGACTACATCAACGAGGGCAATGACTTTGATCGCAACATGAAAGCTTACATGGAGCAGCGTGAAGGCATCGGAGCTCACCTTGACGATAACGTTCAGAACATTGGGTTCAGTGGAACACCAAACCCTGCTCAAGACTATGCTCTGATGGTCATGGAGCCAGAGGTAGCTGGTTCACCAGACCTTGGTGAAGCCAACGTTAATCCACAGTTGCAAAGAGCTGCGAACAAGATTAAAAAGCAGGCCGGTGGTTTCAATACCGCTCAGGCACGTACTGATTTCACTATGGGCGTTGTAGCCAATATCAACTCAGGCACCCTGGTACAGTCTCGAGTGGTTGTTGAGACGCCAAATACCAAGATCGCTGGAACTGTTCTAGCAGTTGGTGACAGTGAGTTCGCAGTTATCTGGGACGACAGAACTGCCAGCGTTGAGCGCAAGGCCGACTACGAACTGGTATTTGCCGAGTAAATATATGTTTAAAACACGCAGAACCAAGATCGTTTCAGCCCCCGCTGAAGAGGTCCTTGAGGTTGTTGCTCAAGAAATTATAGAAGAGCCAGAACCACAGACTGTATATAATATTGAACAGCTATCTATAATAAATCAAGATGATAGCGTTGCCTATGGTGTTCTCACAGACACTGCTGGTAATGAGTATGAATACGTTTGGGATAAAAAGCTGAAGCGTATCAACAGTCTGTCGGCAGATAAAATTGATAGTTTGATATGGGAGCTGTGCAGTCTGGTTCTCAATAAGTACTGGATCAGACCAGAACCAAAACAAACAGAAATACCTGTTGAATTAAAAATAGCAGAAGCATTGAAAGTAGCACTAGCACCCGTTGTTAGTTCTATAAAATCATTAGAAAATAAAGTGAACAGCAAGCCAGCGCCTGCACCACAGCAGCAGACTCCAAGGCTACAGGTGGTTCAATCAGCACCTGTTGGTGATTCACCAGCCATAAGCGTGGCAGATGATGATATCAGCGCTAATGCACTGAGATTCTTACAGCAGTCAAGCACACCGGATCTTGGCATAGATTATATGAGCCTATAGGAGATAACATGAATTTTGCAGAGGGCAAAGGGCCAAAACAGGTTAAAAAGCCATATGTGCTTGGCAACTTTCAAACTATCTATGCTTACGATGGAGTCGGTGGTGGAGCAGCCACATTCTCTGGTAACTACTACACAGCAGTCCAGGGTTCTAACACAGTATCTGGACAGACCTGGGCTGGTGGAATAGTCGGAAGCGTTGTTCCTGGACTAAACATCAATGTCAATGGAAATGGTACTGTTGACATCAGCTTTGTATGTAGCCCAGGTGCTAACGAGAGCGTTCAGGATACTCAGAATGCTGGGTACACATTAAACACTGACCCCAACTTCCAGGGGGGTCCAGTTACAGTCTGGCTACAAGGTACTGCCAACCGAATGTGGGATAGCGATGATGCCAGTTCATCACATTGGGTTAATATCACCGGCGCTAGTGGAACAATCAGTGGTGCTATGTCCAGTGTTTCAGTCAGTCCAACAGGTACTCCATGGCCTATTTATAATGCCTATCGGCTCGTAGCCAGTGGGGCTACATCCAGTGGAATAGTAAACTGGGCAATCGCTGGCATGTTCACCGACTTCAGCGCTCAGCGCGTTGGGTCTAACGCTGCTGATGCTAATGGAAACATTGGCCAGATGAGCATCCAGGCTCCTACAAACTACACCATCTCTGGTGGTAACTACACAGATAATGACGCTACCCCTAGCAACGTTTGGGAATACGCTGGGCCTAATGCTCCTTACACTGCTGTAAAGAATGACGTTGACTTCTACGGTTAAAGGATAATACTATGGAAAGATCACAAAATATTAGAACAGCCAGCACCCGTCGCATCGGTGCTAACTTTGATTTCAATGGTAATCCTATTGACCAGAACGATGGTGGCGGAGTTATCCGCTTCAGCAACAGCCTAGAGTTCTATGCATGCGGTCACCAAAAAGTTGGCGGTGGAGTTGACTCCTGCAGCTGTACAACCTTTTAAGGAATAATTAATGCCATCCAAGGACTGGAGCGCCTCAGCGGAGCTTAACAACATGCGTAAAGCCGGTATCACTGGCTCTAGCAACCCTGTGCGCAACCGCCTTGAGACGCAAGAGCTGCTACGCAACGTTCGTACCGGAGGGTCTTTCGCTAGTGATGTTTCCAGAATGCCTACGGAAGGCCGTGAGCGACTCAATACGATGGGTGGCAGGGTTAACATGGAGGGCGGTGTATCCCGTACTCTTGGCCGTACTGCTGCTGCCACTGGGAGTGATGCTCAGTGGGCCTGGCCCAAGCTTCACGACCCATTCGAATACTGGCGTGAGCGTACCTGGTGGTTCAATATGGAGGACCCCGACGAACAGACACGTAAAATCCGTGACTGGACTCGCCTGCTTTACACCACACACTACCTGGTACCAGGTCTTATTGATATCTACACACGCTTCCCACTCCTGGACATTGAGCTCGTCCATCACGACAAGCGCATCAGTGACTTCTACAACGAGATGTTCTTTGATGGTCTAAACTATCAGGAGTTCCTGTTTGACCTGGGCCGTGAACACTGGACCGTTGGTGAAGTGTTTGCCATGGGCAGCTGGCACGATGGTATTGGTGCCTGGGAAGATGATGAAATCATCAATCCAAATGACGTTATCGTTGCAAAGAACCGAGCACTTCGTACCTATCAGTACCACGTAAAGGTACCTCAGGAGATCAAGAAGCTTATTGAGACTCGTGATCCTTCACAGGAATATCAGATGCTCATGCAGATGTATCCAGACGTTGTAGCCTGGGCACGTCAGGACAAAGAGATTCCTGTCAGTGACGTGATCATGAAGCAGATCAAGTTCAAGACTAACCCCTGGAGCGAGCATGGTACTCCTATTCTGCTTCGTGCTTTTCGTATGCTTATGCTGGAAGAGAGCCTCAACGCCGCTCAGGATGCTATTGCTGACCGACTGTATTCTCCTCTTATTCTTGCAACTCTTGGTCTTCCTGATGTGGACCAGGATGGGCCTTGGATCCCTGATGCTACTGAGCTTCAGTCACTGAGAGATGACCTGAGCATGGCCATCAACTCTGACTTCCGATTGATGACCTATCACCATGGACTACAAATCCAGAACGCCTTTGGTCGTGAGAGCATGCCACGACTGGATGCTGACTTCATGCGTGTTGAGAGCAAGATCATGCAGGTGTTCGGCATTGGCTCTGACCTGCTGCAGGGTGGCCAGGGTGGTACATACGCTAGTGGTGCACTTAACCGCGAACTGATCACACAGATGCTTAGCACCTATCAGCACAAGATTGAGGGCTTTATTCGCAGCCGTATGGAGCCTGTCGCAGAGCGTCAGGGCCACTATGAGATGCGTACAGTGAATGGTAGGACACTGCCAATCATGGAAACTGTTCTCATGGTGGATGAAGAGACCGGTGCTGAGTACATCGAAGAGCGACCCAAGCTGGCCATCCCAGAAGTGCGTTTCCGCAGCATGAACCTGCGTGATGAAACCATTGAGCGAGGCTTCCTGCAGAACCTGATGGCTGCAGGCTTTCCCATCAGTCTGGGCACTCTTGCGGTCAACATCCCGATTGACTTTGATGACGAGCTAGAGACTCGTCGTGAAGAGAAGGTAAAGAGCGTTGTAGCTGAACAGCAGTTCAAGCGAGAGCTCTTCCAGCAGCTGTTGGTGCAGCAACTACCAATCCCACCAGAATACATTCAGGAATACCAGGCCTATCTTGCAATGATGGAGAACCCAGCAATAGCTGCACAGCTAGCACCAGGTGCAATTGCTGGACTTGTTACACCACCAGCTGCTCCCAACATGACCGGCGTGCCAGCACAAAATAGTGATGCTGCACTGGGTGCTCAGCTGTACCCAATGATCAACCAGGAAGCACAGCAGCAGACCCAGACACAGCGTGGCACAGAACGCAAGCGCCCATCTGAATCGTACGATCAAAAGAAGACACAGCCCAAGCCCAGCAAGAAGGGCCCAAAGAATGGGCCACAGAAAAAGACAGCTGGTGTTGATGACGAAGAGCTAACAACCAGTTTTGGTGATGGCAGCGTTATCAATGAGCGTGTTGAGTACGGTGGCAGAATGAAATTTGCCACACCTCTGGAAAGCCGTAAGCGCAGGAAGATGAAGCTGGCCAGTGGCATTAAGGTAACTCTTGATGACAGCTATGAAAAGTTTGATGAAGATCAATTTAAATCACACCTTGCGGCGCTTATAGAAGCTAGTGAAAACCCAATGATCCCTGAGCCAACAAATCTGGATGAGCACAGCAGTGGAGATGGTGGAATGGATCAACCCGCACGCCGACAGATCGATCCTACTAAAGAGGAAAACATATGAGCAGATTATTTGATGATCGTTCACCCAGAATCCTGCCCAAGACATCTTTTAACAAGAGCAGTTTCCTGGATGTTGTTAGCCCACTGGTCAAGATAGATATTATCAAAGAGGGTGAAGGGCTTACAGCACGTAATGCTAACAAGCTGAACCTTGAGAACAGTATCTACGAGAAGCTCGAGGATGACGATTGATATGGTTGCCAGCTTCTTTGACACTAGTAATGCCTGGTTTGGCTATATAGCAAACTTCTTTTTTGCAGCTGCCGGGTTCGGCGCAATAGCACGCTTTATCTACAAACTTGTTATCAAGCACAGCGATAATAAAATTGATGTAATCAAAGAAGACATCGATGACAAGTTTGAGCAGTTGCTATCACAGTGGAGACCCAATGGTGGTAGTAGCGGTAAAGACCAGCTGAACCGAATGGAAAATGGACTGACAGAACTAAAGCAGGGACAGGATGTCCTGCACATGCGTATTGATGCTATCAAAGAAGATTTTGCTGAGCACAAAGGTTATCACAGAGGTCTAATAGACGGAGAAGTTTGATGCGTGCCATCAAAAAGGTAAGCCACTGGGACTTTCACCCAAAGGTCCGTAGTGGAGACCAGAGGACATTCGGAGAAAAAAGTGCTGATGTTATGCGGCGTAGTATGGGCAGTTGGCCTTTTGTCTTTAGTTTTTGCTGCTTTATGGCAGCTTGGATGTGGTACAACGTATCCTCAAGCAAGCCTTTTGATCCTTATCCTTATATCCTGCTTAATCTGTGTCTTTCTACTCTGGCTGGCCTGCAGGGAGCTATTCTTCTTATAGCTGCCAAGCGTGCTGATCGTATAGCTGCTGAACTTGCAGAGTACCACCTGGAAGTCAGTGAAGAGCACAGAATCATGCTGAATGAACTAAATGAACTGCTCGAGCGAAAACTAATTAACACAAAATAAATATTAAGATGATGTAAAAAGCAGTACTGGATAAACTAGGCGTTGAATATGATAAAGTATAGCGCACCAACAGTTGGACTCATGGGACGTAACAGTCTTATGTCTTTGTCTACCCGTACGCAACCTATCGAGATCTCCCCAGTAAAGCTGGAAGACTTCCCCAACTTCAATCCAGAGAAGGGGTATGTTTATGCGGCTAGCCGTGCTATCAGCAGCCGTGTTAATGCCAACTACGATGGCTGGCCTGTAGACCAGATCAAGAAGAGCTACAAGACATTTGTTGGTCGTCCTATTTATGTAGAGCACAACAACAGTGACCCCGAGCGTGCTCGTGGTGTGATCCTGGATGCTGTCTACAAAGAATCAAAACTGGCTAGCGGTGTTATCGATGCCAGTGTTTACTGCCTGATGGAAGTCGATGCAGAAACCTTCCCCAAACTTGCTGGGGCAATAATGGATGGCAAGCTCAAGGCTGTCAGCATGGGTGCTGACGTTGATGGAACCCAGTGCAGTGCTTGTGGTAAGTACGCCAGCAAGCCTAGCGAGTACTGTGTGCACATTCCTCGCATGAAGGGGCGCACGGTTACTGTTTACAAAGAGGGTAAGCGCACTGAGAGCTTGGTGTTTGAAAGCTGCATCCGTCCTAACTTTTTTGAATTGAGTTTTGTATTCGATCCAGCTGACGAGAGCGCCTGGCTTACTGACAAGAGGCGCTACTAATGCCCATCTTAAAAGTCAGCGAAACTCTAGAGCACAAGCAGGGCTATAGCGGGATGCGTATACCTGTTGTCAGTCAGCCAATTGACAACTGCCCACAGTGTGGTGTTGGTGGTTACCGTGATGGTATCTGCCAGAATGCTACATGTGGCTTTCTTGATCCCAAGCTTGAAGCAGCCTATCAAGAATACAGCATGGCCACAATGGTTCAACAGCAGGCCATGGCTGATAAAGCTGCTCCTACGAAGAAAAGTGCATCTGCTGAAGGTCAGACACCTGTTGCCATAATTGATCAGTTCTCACAAAACTCAGAAAAAGTTAAAAAAGATAAATGTAATGTATGCCGTAACATGAGTATAGTAAATGGTAGCTGTGAAACACAGGGCTGTTATGGCTCTTTGCCACCAGAAGGGCTGAGAACACCTAGCTCAAAATTTACCGGCATCAACGAAAAAACTGTTAAGAACAAGGGCCCACGTTTTCTACCAACCTTTGAAGTATTTAATAGCAGAAAAAAGCAGAAGCCAGAAGATAGCAAGAAGCCTACGAAAAAAATAAAAGCAGTGGCCAGCAGGATTGAAGCTGCAGACAAGCAGCAACAGATGCCGGTAAGCCCTGGAATGTTTTTAGATAGCAGCATGATTCTACCAAAGCAGCCAGTGGTACGTATGCAAGAAGCACTACAGCTTGATGCAACCATGAAATCAGAAAAACCATTTAATGCTGCTATGGATCAAAACAACACCGACAAGAATACTAGCGAGGAGCTACAATGAGTCGTTTCGATAATGAGCTAATCAAGCAGGCAGAGAATGCTTGGAGCAGCAGTGGTCTCCCAGGGCCATCTACACCTCGCCAGATCCCACACCTTCAGGGTGTTCAGCCTTACGCTGATGCGCTTGTTCCAGCTGAAGTACCAGTTGTAGAGCAGATGGCAAACACCTCTGCTAACCGTCCAGTAACCAGAATGATTCAGGTTACCGACCTTGACGCCGCTGACCCAGCTGGCGGTCAACCAGGAGAGATTGTTGGTATGCCAGGTATGAGTCAGGTTTACGCACTCGGTGGCCCAGACCCCGCAAGCATGCCAGGAACACTGGCTCCTAGCACCGGCTTTGGTGGCAACATTGGTGAACTTCCTCAAGGCAGCCTGGGCGCTGGCCAGAAGGCTGCAAGTGTTGACCCTATCGATGAGAGCCTGTACCAGGTTTACAAGGCCAGTCGTGATATCCGTAACGCTATTGATGAGCAGGTTGATTTTGACTTTTCTCGTCTGATCACTGCCAGTAACGAGGCAGCCACCGTTAGCAAGTTTGCTAACACCGACACTGATGTTAATGATGTTGTCGGTACCGTTGCAGCCATCGTTCTTGACATTGAGAACGACCTGATCAACACCAGTGACTACAAGCAGGCCAGCAGCAACCTCAAGGAACTTGAGAACCTGCTGGATGAGATCAACAAGTTCGCCGCCAAGAAGAACTGCAAGAGCTGCAAGGGCAAGGGTTGCAAGGACTGCGAGAAGGAAGAAAAGGGCGACGACGAAGACGACGAAGAGGATGATGGCAAGCCATCCTGGCTCAAGGGCAAGGGCAAGGGCAAGGACAAGAAGAAGGGCAAGGGCAAGAAGGAAGCCACCAACGGTCGCCAGGAGACTGGTGTAACTGTTGATGTTCGTGACCTTGATGACCAGGCTGGTGTCTGGGACCGCGCTCGAGTCATGATGCCTGACTACACCACCAATCCACTCGAGGCCGAGCAGATCAACGCTGAAGATGCTGGCTATGTCAACTACTACAACGATGGTGCTGAGACCGGAATTGTCCCTGGTCAAGAACCACACAAGCAGGAGGTTTTCCCCATGGATGCCAGTAACCCGGCATTTGTTCCTTACCAGAATGCGCTGGGTGCAGTACAGGCCAGCCGTGAAAAGATCTTCGAGAGCCTGGCTATCGTAGAGCGCCTTGAGAAGCTGGGTATGGTCAACGAGGATGACCGTGCCAAGCACCTCGCCAAGTTTGAGCAAATGGACAGTGCTAAGCTAGCAGGTTTTGTAGCCAGCCTTGACATGCTCGAAGAATCTGGGGCACGTCAACCCCGGAGCCAAAAAGTGGCAAGTGGTAACAGCCGCCTGCCAGAGATGGGTCGGTTGACAACGGCCTCAACAACTAGCCGTGAGCAGCTCTCTGCTGACGACTGGCTGATGACACTTTAACAGAATCCCCTACAAGGAGAAAAAAAGATGCTGCAACTCAATAGCGTAGCTAATGTTGGGGTCCACCGTACGTGCACCCCACTGTACGAAAAGTATGAGGCTACTCCATACAACACGTTCCTGGACCCCAGTGACACGACCAACATCTACTCGGGCATGGTTATGTACCGCAGTGGACCTGACACGGTTGCCAATGCTGGTAGTGCTACCAGTACGGCCAATGCCAAGCCTTTCGGTTTGAGTGCTCTTGACCGTAACCCTAACATTGATGACGTAACCCAGGTTGGTATCAATGCCTGGGCCGTATGGCTGGGTGGCGTTAACGCCTTCTTCACCATCACGGCTCCTGCCTTTGACACCACTCAGTCTTACACGGTCCCAACGAACGGAACCCGTACAATTCTGTACACAGCTAGTGGCACTGGCCAGCTTACCACAACCAGTGGTGCTGCAGGCACACTAGCATCCGTTCCAGTCGCTGAGCTGATCGATGTTGTCAGCCCAACACAAATTGTTGTCCGTCTAGCCGCTGGCTTGGCCAACTAGTTAAGGAAAGGTAAATTAATCATGAGTATTTCCCCTAATGGCGCTGTAGCGGACCACCTGGCACCGCGCACAGCCAAGAAGTCGGACGACTATGTTTCTGGAATCGTAGAGGCTCAAGAGCGTCTTGCTTCCGCCACTGGTCGTAAGACTGCTACGCGTGAGGAAAAGCAGCGTCGTCTAGCTGGTATCCTTGCTGACAAGGACAACTACATGGTCCGTCTGGGCCAGGGTATGATTGGTCCTATCCAGCTCAAGCTTCGTTATCAGGGTATGACCCGTAACGTTCTTCTGGAAGACCCACTGACCCCTGGTGTACCTGTCATGTACGACGTTCTTGACGAGTACGGTCAGGCCTACATCCTGTCGGGTAACGAGGGTGAGGTTCGTGTAACCCCATTCGAAGGTAAGAAGGTTCCGGTCCGCCTATTCCGTATTGCCACCTTCCCACAGATCAAGAAGGAAGACCTCTGGTACCTCAGAGTCAACATTGTAGAATACGCTCAAGACATGAGCAAGCAGGCCATCATGATGCAGGAAGACGCCCGTCTTATCACTGTTCTTGAAGCCGCTATCAACAACTACGCCGTTGACCCCAACCACACGGTCAGCCCCAACCACGTTGTTAACGAGCTTTCGGGTTACGTAACCCCTGACTCGATGTACGACCTGGTCGCCCTCATCGAGGTCCACCAGTTGGAGGCCAGCCGTCTGCTGTTCAATCCCATCGACTACCGTGACCTCTACAAGTGGGACATCAACCAGACCGGTTGGGCCTTCAAGGACCGCGTTGTAGCCGGTGAGCGCATTGTTCAGTTCGGTGGTTTCCAGGTTCAGCGTAGTATCGAGGTTCCCCAGGGTACCGTTTACATGACCCCAAGCCCCGAGTTCCTCGGTGTCTTCCCCGTCATGTACAGCCTCGACGTTGAAGAGAACAACACCCCTGAGAAGTTCCACAAGGGTTGGGTCATGGATGAGCTCGTCAGCGAGATTGTTCTTAACCCACGTGGCCTCGGCAAGATCGTCAAGGCCTAGTAGTACCTGCAGCATTAGCCGGGGAGCGATCCCTGCGAAAGCAAATCGCCCCGGCACTTGCTGTGTTATATAAAACACTTCTAGAATTCCTAGATCTGTTAGGGCAGCCAAGCCCCTTGAAACAAGGAGAATAAAAATGGCAAGAAGCGTATCACGATCCAGCGATGTCAGCAGCGAGAGCGTCAGTGTCCCGGTAACGGATCTTGGCGGTCACATTGAAGATCACCGCCCAGATCCATCAGACCTTAGTGCTGCAAGAAGCAGTGGTGCTGTAAACTTTCAGGGGCTCAAGAGCATCCAGACCAATGACTGGATTGAGAACCTGATGACAGGCAGCACTCTTTTCCGTAGCGACAAGGGCAGTTTTAAGTTGTCCGCTGCTGGTTATCATGGCAGTATTCAACCTATTTCTGCAGACATCCGTCAGGACCCATACGTTCTGCGGGCTGTACAACGTGGCAGAATCGCTTTTCTGAGTGAAGATGATGCCATGGAAAAGATCTCAACTCTCGTTGATGAGAGCGATTCTAGTGAAAGCCACCTGGATCGACTCCGCGAGAGCCTGTCTGTTGGTGCTAGCGATAACAATGGCATGTACAAGATTGATCTTCCAGACGAGGCAGAGCCCAAGGGCCCAAGCCAGAGTTGGGAGCAAGTTTGGAATAATAGCACTAGTAACCCAAAGCCTAAACCGAACAAGTAGATAGTAGGGCTGTTGCTCTACATATCATAAGGAGCACGCATGAGCGACAAAACAGAAAAAGCAGCAGCCCCTGTAGAAGAGACCTTCGTTACCGACAGTGGATCGCTAAAGGCAGTAATTCCTAGCGGTACTGTGCTTAGCGGTACCACGTACTCTAACCAGCCCTGGTTCAATGTCTGGCTACCACAAACATTCCCTGGAGCTGTTGTAAGCGGCGTTGCAACCCCAACTCTTAGCGGAACTGGTTGGGCTGGTCAGAATAATACTGGATTTGTATTCCAGAATGACCAGTACAACACTACCAACAGAGGCTTCTAGAGTTCTGTGCACTCACTATCCAGTAAATCTTTTAAAAGAATAGGTGACATATAATGCCAATAACCCCAAACGTTTCTCAGGAGCAGGCCAACAAAGCCACGCTGCGTGCTCAAACACGTGGTGGCGTTACTCCTGCAAACCCTAACCCTCCAATTGACGAGGCCAACCTGGTCAATGCTTTTGCTCAGGCCAGTGGTATCCTGCGCTTGACCGGTGTGCTCAGTACTAGCAACTTCACCATCAGTGGTAATGGTACCGGTGTTAAGACCGCTACCATCACTGGTAGCAGTGCCAAGGTAAGTGACCTGGTTTCTGCTCTTGCTGCTGGCCCTCTGAGTGCAAGCAACTTCTTTGTTAATGCTGGTCCTGCTCAGCTGCTCAAGGGTAACACCGGGGCTGCTAACGGTGGTGCTGTTGTTGACATTATTGTACCCAGCGGTATTATTCTATCAGTGGTCAGCGGTACAGGTACTCCTCCAACTCTTACGGCTGTATCACTATCCGGTGCTCTGGGCACAAGCTACCCCAGCTATGTAGGCACGCCTAACGTTACTCCCAACTGGATCGATGACGCAACGGTTCACTACTACCCTGTTGGCTTTGGTGGTATGATCTCTAACAGCACCATCCTTACCGGTGGCACCACGATCACAACCACTGGCACGCTCACTCAGCAGCAGCAGGTTCGTCAGATCAACACTATCCCCAGCGAAACACAAGAGTATGATGGTTACTTTGCCACATATAGTGGTAACCTGTACCAGACTGCTCAGAAGAGAACCTGGCGCCAGAACAGCTGATGAACGAAGTTATTGCGAACGTAAGTGTCGTATCAATACAAATAATAAGAAGCGACGGTACTCAGGAGTTCCTGGGTGCCGTTACTTCTTCAAAGGAAGATGATGATAACCACAGCCTTGACCAGTCAGGTGAGAAGTAACCTGACTGCAGTGTTAGTTGGGAGCGGATACTCTGCTGCCCAGCCTAGATACATGCAATGGGGTACTGGAGCAGCGCCAGCCCTGGGAACAGATGAAAGTATTAGCAATCCATCTGGACCAAGAGTCGCGGTGTCTGGTAGTTTCCAGACCACGTTCACAACTAACGATACTCTGGTTCTAACCGCTGCTCTAACCAGTAGTGGACCACAGGTTATAACCAACCTAGGGCTTTTTAACGGATCAACCAGCTCTGCTGACACTGTACTAACAGCTCAGCTTAATCCTGGTGCCACAACGGTTAGTGTCTCAGATGCCAGTGTTTTTCCTGGTACATATCCTTTTGATGTACAGGTGCTCAGTGAGGTAATGACAGTTGTATCTGGCACGGGGAATACTCTTACTATTACTCGCCATGCCAACGGCAGCCCTATCAGTACCAATGTAATACCCGCTGGAACTCGCATAGTAGGTGGGAACAACACTGCGAATGGCAATATGTTCTTGAAGTCCAGCTTTGCTGATGGTGTGATTCTTAATCCCGGCGATACGATGTTGGTAAGTGCTAGTATCCAGTTTATTTAAGGTAAAAAATGCAGGTACAACTAGGCAATCAGTACCCAAAGCTCGCCGCCATCCCTGACGATTCTGCGCCAACAGTAACTTACATAACCATACCTGACAGCTATACTGTCACTGATGAAGACGTTCGGGAAATAGCACTCGAGTTCGCTCGCCGTCCGGATATCACCCAGCTACCAGGTCACGAGGCCTTTATCGCCGTTGTTCATGGCAGTGGTGCTTGGGACTCTCATGGCTATGGCACACCTCTCTGGGTGTGGAGCGATAATGCCATCCTGCAAAAGCAGCTACAAGATTTCTATGGCGTTGGTGGCCGCCCTGACGACTACGAGCAGACCCACTACACGCTTAATGACATCCCAGAGGAGCAACAATGATTGTTAACCAGGGGCGTTTGATGTGGGCCCGTGGCCTGTTCGGTGCCGGTAGTTGGAGTACAACTGTATCCGGTGGCACACCTGTTTCATGGGCTGGTGCCGGTAGCACCGCAACCTCTAACAGCTATACCATTAATAACATTGTTGTTACCAGTGGAGCACTACAAGGTTACACTCTTGTAGTAGTTACATCTGGCACCGGTGCAGTTGTATATGCAAATGTTATTAACAACCCAGCTGCTGCATTTGGTCCATGCAATGTCACTGTAGACCAGTGGTACACACCAGGAACCGATGGTAGCACTCCGGGCAGTGTTCCAGGAACAGCTAGCAACTACATGCTGTTCACCGGTACAACACCCAGTTGGTACATGGCACTGGGCAGTGGCAACATGAATGCTGTTACCAACTCCACTATCAATTTGCCAGGTGAGGTCACAACCAGTGGACTCATGCGCAAACCCAGTGTTGTAGCCATCAGCGCTGCACCGACAACCACAGCAACCAGTGGTAGCACTGTTGTAACTCTGACCAGTGTGTTCACAGTTGGTGCATCAGACACGATCCCATTGACCATCAATGGTGTTGGCATCTTTAATACACGTGGAACTGTTTCTGGAACTGGCTATACCGGGCTTATGTTCGCCACTCCGTTTAGCACCAGTGCTACACTGAGCTCGATTGGCGACCAGATAACAGTAACCGAGCAGATCACTGGACCATAACCATGGCTTTGATCATTCCCGAATCACAGAACAATCCAACCTGGCCAGCTCAGGCTGTACTGGATAATACCGACCTTAGCTCTTTGTACCTGCTCGGCCAGGCAACCGGTGTTATCAGTGGCTTCCAGCTGTCAGGGAACCTGACCAACCCCAGTGGCACTGTGATCAGTGGCAATCTAACGCCTGGAACATATTCCATCAGTGGAACAAATACCAGTGTCTCAGCAGCAAGCTTTACAACCGTTGCTGCTAGCACGGGAGACCGTCGTGACATTGTAGTTGTCAGTGGCACAACAGTATCAGTCGTTCAGGGCACTGCTATAACACTGGCTGGATGGAACAATGGTAGCATCACTGATCCTCCGGTCAAGCCAGCTGTACCGGCTGGCACCATGCTTATTGGTGAGATCTATGTGCCTGGGACAGCTGCGTTCACTGCAGTTAGCAATACCTGGTATATCGACAAGACAGCAATCTTTGTGCCTATTCCTGGACCGCAAGGAACCCAAGGAAACCAAGGTTATCAAGGTAGCCAGGGATATCAAGGTCTTAAAGGTAACCAAGGCTTCCAAGGTTTTCAGGGATATCAGGGCTTTCAGGGATATCAGGGCTCTACTGGCTTACAGGGATACCAAGGCTCACAGGGATACCAAGGGTTTATTGGTTATCAGGGCAACCAAGGTTATCAGGGCTACCAGGGTTATCAGGGCTCTCAGGGTTACCAGGGAGTACTCGGCGCTCAGGGATACCAGGGCTACCAGGGTGTTGTATCTGGAACAACTCCACCAGCAGATACAGGTATCCTCTGGCTGGACAGTACCGCTAGCGGCTATGGAACACAGGGGCCACAAGGTTATCAAGGCAGTCAAGGCTATCAGGGTAGTCAGGGATACCAATCAGGAGTACAAGGTTATCAGGGTCCCCAGGGTTTTCAAGGCAGTCAAGGTTATCAGGGTTACCAAGGGTTCCAAGGCACCCAAGGCACCCAAGGCACCCAAGGCACCCAAGGCGTCCAAGGCTATCAAGGCAGTCAAGGCTATCAGGGTTTCCAAGGTTTCCAAGGAACTGTACAGATTGCAAATACTACTGTTACATCTGGAACTACTAACTACATAGCATCTTCTTCCGATAATGGCAAGATGATATTGATTTCTAGTGGGACCCCAAACTTAATATTACCATCAGGAGGATTGACAGCTCCTTGGTTCGCCACATATGTTAATATTGGTGGTGGCCAAATGGTAGTTGGAAGATCTGGTACAGATTCAACTACTCAAATTAATAGATCATCTAGTTCATATTACCCAACCTCTGCTGTCCCATTTTTTGTATGGTCAGATGGTACACAATACTTTGTTAACCCCGCTCTAAATAGTACAGCATACAGTTTTGCAATAGCTGGACCAAGCATAACACTTACGGGAACCAGTGGAACACTCCCCACCAATAGTAAAGTGGTTTACAGCGGCAATGCAAACGCAAACTTTACTGTTCCCTATAGTACAAATCAAAATACCGGACAACCACAATACCTTACAAACGCTTCTAACTATAGTATTACCATTGCTCCAGCATCAGGAACTCTGTATGTTGGTACAAATGCAATTAGCGGTTCATCATCGTACACACTAGGCCCTGGCACTTCAATGATGTATAGTGCCTATAACAATAACCTTTACGCAATTGATATTGGAGGTACTTCTCAAGTAGCTGGCCCCGTACTTACAGTAACTGGTACGGCATATACTGCACAGACTTCTGACAATGGTAGAACTATACAATTTACCAATACTGGTACATCTAGTTATACCCTACCGTCTGGTGGTATGACACCACCATGGTTTGTAACTGCAGTAGCAGTAAGTGGTAATGGACAGTTCTATACTGCTCCAGCAAGTGGTGCAACCCTTAATGGGTTATCTAATTCCAGTCAATTTGGCCTATACGCTACTGTTGGTAAGCCACTATTCATCTGGTCAGATGGCTCCAATTACTATGCCAATCTTGGTATGAATCAAAATGCCTATGCTAAAGCCTCTAATGAATCAACAACTCAGACTTTTACTGGGTCTACTGGGCAAATGAACTTCGGTTCTAGAGTGGTCTATAGTGGTACCGGTAATAGTACAATTACACTACCACAATATGGTGGTAACTTTCCACTAGCAAATACATTTATTAACGTTTCAGCTACTGGTGTAGTTACTATAGGAGTTAATGCTAGTCAAACACTCTATGTGGGTACATCTTCTTATACTAGTGCTACTACACCTGCTTTTACAGTGCCACCTGGTGGGTCGTACAACTTTCAAAGTCAAGCAAGCAACACTATCTATGCTTATGCTGCTAGCCCCCAAACAATAATTGGTGACCTAACTGTTAATTCAAACGGAGCAGCAACTGTTGTTAGTTCAAGTGGTAACTTTACAGTTGGTAGTGGACTAACCGTTAGCGGTACTAGTACTCATATTGGAGCAGCAACATTTAGTGGTACAGTGAGCGTCAGTGGTAATACAGTACTAACTAGTGGTTACACTGCCGGTGGAGATCTAACGGGAACTTACCCTAACCCCACTCTCGCCACAGCTGGTACTGCAGGTACTTATGGTAGTGCATCCCTAGTTCCAATTATCACTACAGATACAAAGGGTCGTGTAACTTCTGTTAGCACTACCGCACCACTAGATGCCACCAAGTTGCCAACATCTGGTGGCACCATAAATGGTAACCTAGTAGTTGCTAGTGGTTTTACTGTTAGTGGAACTAGTACCCAGATTGGTGCTGCAACTTTTAGTGGTTCTGTTGGTATAAGTGGTGCACTAACTGTAGCCAGTGAGGTAGACGCAGGACTACTTACGGCCAGTGGTCTAACAGTACAAAACAATGCTACGATCAGTGGCACACTAGCAATGAACAATACTAAAATTACTGGGCTGGCTAATGGTACAGCTAGTACAGATGCTGCAGCATTTGGTCAGTTGCCAGTTACAAACAGCGTATTTTCATCATCAGTAGTTACTGGGCCATTCACCGTATCAGGGTCATCAACAACAAATTTGGTGACAAGTGGCACTATCAGTGGATATAACAACTATCTTGCCACTTGGTATTTTTATATCAGTACTGCCCCAACAGTTAGTACTACAGTCAACCATACTATTACTAACAACTCTGGTACATTCTGGCCACCAAGTCCATTTTTGAACGTAATTGTACCCTCTGGTCAGACATATGCGGTTAATGGTACTGCAATCATTTCTCCTGGCAGCACTGGTCAATTGACTGTCTACCTAGATATTGTAAAGACCGTTAGCCAAAACTTTAGCATTAGTAACATATGGCTCAATATAGTAGGTCTCAACTAATATGACGCAACTTAAATACTTTCAACCAACAGGAAATAGCCCATTTACCGTGCTGTCAGTTAGCGGCACAAGAGTTTACATATCTACTGTCAATACAAGTACTATAACCTCTGGGATGTCAGTTGCTAACCCTGGGCTTGGCATCAATACAACAGTTGCATCTATAGTTGATGCCAGCAGCTTTACTGTAGCTAATGCTACAAGCATAACCAACGGTGTCGCTCTTAACATTGGCACCTGGGTAAGTGCTGTGGTCGGAGCACAGGGTTACCAGGGAACAGCTGGTAGTCCTGGTGGTGCTCAGGGTAACCAGGGTAACCAGGGTGGGCTATCAGTTCTTGGCACAGCTACCATCCCAGCAGGATCACAGGCATATGTAAACAACTCTGGTACGGCAGGGAATGCACTACTCTACTTTGGTATTCCGTCTGGTTATCAAGGCAGTCAAGGCTATCAGGGTAGTCAGGGATACCAATCAGGAGTACAAGGTTATCAGGGCTACCAGGGCTATCAAGGCAGTCAAGGTTATCAAGGCAGTCAAGGCTATCAGGGTTTCCAAGGCTTCCAAGGAACCCAAGGCTTCCAGGGAAACCAAGGCTTCCAAGGTTCACAAGGATACCAATCTGGTGTACAAGGTTATCAAGGATACCAGGGCTATCAGGGCTATCAGGGCTCACAAGGCAGTCAAGGCACTCAGGGAACACAGGGTGTTGTCTACTCTTCAACTTCATCTGGAGTGCCCACCTCATCGATTTGGATTAACACCAGTGCTACCACGCAAAGCTTTATAGGCCCACAGGGGTCGCAGGGCAGTCAAGGCTACCGAGGCTACCAAGGCTACCAAGGCTACCAAGGCTACCAAGGTTTCCAAGGTTTCCAAGGCACACAAGGTGGTAATCTTGTATACGGATCATTTGTGCAGTCAGGTTTTACTGCAAATTACCAACCAGGTGCATTTGGAGTGCAGACGCTAGTTACAAATCCTGCTGCTGGGTTGTATCAAATATCTTATTCAATTGATTGCACCACTTCAGCCACAACAAGTACTTTGCCAGCTGTCAAAGTTCAATGGTATGACCAGCTAAACGTATTCCGAAATGTTACTGGCAGTACATTTGCCAACCCAACTAACCTTCAAATCAATAGTGGCGTATTTATTATAGATGCCGGTAGTAATATTAATGGAATTGCTTTTTCTACAGTTAGTTATGCTAGCAGCCCATCGAGTACTATGACCTATGGAATACGTATAATAGCTCAATATCTAGGGCCATATTAAGGAATACCATGCCAATAGCAAATGTTTGGGACGCTACAGCGAGTGGTGGTGCAGGTGCATGGGTGCCTGCAATCATAGGCGTTCAGGGATATCAGGGTGCTCAAGGGCCACAGGGTTACCAGGGCTCACAAGGTTATCAGGGTATTAGTGGAACAGCTGGTACTATATCACCACTCACTACCAAGGGTGATGTATACACATTCTCTACAACTCAAGCACGACTGCCTGTAGGGAACGAGGGTGAATCAATAGTCGCATTGCCAGCATCAGGCACAGGAGTTGGTTACTTCCCAGCGCAAGTCAATATACAGAAGCTCACACTCGGCGGTCATTCGTACACCGATAACTTCTCCGGTTACGATGACATTAATACAACTGTGATCTCAGGAGTAACAGGCCATTACTACAACACCAGCCAATCGATGTACAACCACCTGGTAAGTGCATTGGACTTTAACTCTGGGAACGTTAACTACCTTGGAGTAGCTGGAACTGTACTGCAATATGATCTTACGTTTAATGCTGTCAGTAATGGACTCGGTGGTTGGGTTAGCGTTCTAAGAAGGCTTTCTCCTAGCAGAGGAAGAGCACCATATACTAATGACAATGGTTTGTGTGTCGGTGTCTGGGGTATTAATGATATTGGTATAGGCGGAGGATCTATCTCTAGCATTACAACTGATGGTACATACTGGACTGTTACACTTACTAAACCTCTATCGTTGTCTGTTGGTCAAAGAGTTATACTTAGTTCTCCATACTCTCTAAATGGAAACTATGATGGAACTTATAGCGTATATTCTATCGTATCTTCTTCTAGCTTTACCATACTAAATAGTAGCCAGCCAGGTTCCATAATAAATACTAATAGCGTTGGATCTTCATGGGCTGGCACTTCTTTTCTACCACCATTTATTGATGCACTACGAACTACTATATCTCGCTTTAGGGCATCAACTGTGTCAAAGAATATTACTGCGGTTCCTAGAACAATTACCAGTAACCAAATAAACACTGGCACAGATTACCAGGCATTCCAAAATGGAGATGTATTCTATATAACACTACCTTCTGATTATGATGGTGGTGCAGTGGCTCTTAACTTTATTGGTGGCGGTTCTGGAACAACTGGTGGAACTATTTCTATTGTAGATAGTTATGGTGACTCATTTACAATAAACGGAGCAGCTACTAATCAATTTACAACTAGCGGCTATGGGTTATACTACCCTGGTAATACTCCAAGGGTAGGGCAAGTAGCACGCATTAGTGGCCTAACCGCTGGAGTCACTCATGTTCTTACCTGTACAGTTACAAGCGCAAACACAACTGTTGATTTTGATTCTTGGCAGATAGAAAGCTCTTTTCCTAACCCGGTAATAATAGCTAATATTGCTAATATTAATTATAGCGACTATTCTAGCATACAAACATGGAATAATGCTATAAGCGTGCTTGTTAATGAGTTCCCTGGTCCAATTTCAGTCGCGAACATACAAGACTTACTAAATGGCAATATGATTAGCCATGATGGTATCCATCCAAGTGAGCTAGGTGGTATCTACATAGCTGAAGAAGTTCGTAAGTCATATACTCGTATGAATATTCCTCTGAGAGGGTTTATCTCTTCATCTTCTAACAATATAAAAACTGGTCTTTCTACATACCCAATAGCTAACTTTAGAACTACTAGAGATCATGGTAGTTCTACTATAAAATCTCTTGCACTAGGGCAAACAGGGCTAACACCGCTTGGTAGTTGGTCAATTGTTTCAAATGTGAGCACGTTTACTCCACAGTATTTAGCACCATTAAGTCTAACAACTTACTTTATACCGGTAAGGGTAGTAGAACCATGCACAGTATCAAAGTTTACATGCGTTAGTAATGCTGGTTCTACTGGCACAACAGGTTTTGGATTATATTATGACTGGTTAGGATTGCCCGGCAACTTGATGTATGATGCTGGTACTACCAGTAGCAATACTACTAGTAATAAAGTAATAACACTTCCGACTGGTGGCCTCGTGATAACCACTCCAGGTATTTACTGGATCGCTATGTATATACAGGGCACAGCAACAACTTTAACTAACATGAGAGTGGCAGCACTAACCGGTATTGATCCAATCATACCTAACTTTGACTCTGCTGGCACACCGATTGGTTCGTGCATATATACTAGCGCACCTAGTACTGGTTCATCTCTGCCGGGAGTCGCACTTGGTGCTTTCAGCACAAGCTTTACAGTATCTGATTGGTCGCCCCAAGTTTATATGACTCTAACTGGTAATTACTAATGGTCATGCTGGTAGAAAATTATGAGTGCTAGCAGAAGAACTAATGACTATTTGACTGGTGGTAGGCCTATAACACCACAGGTAGGACTAACCAGGCTAGGATCATTCAAGCTTGGCGGTCAGCGATTCACCATACCAGTGCCTGACTCTGCCAGCTTTATAAAAATACAGCATCTGCATACTTTTACCAGCGATGAACTAGTCCTGCTAGACAGTGTTAGAACTAGAACAAGCCTTCATATAAAGCTGAATGAGCTTTTCAAGCTGTCTGATCTGGCTAACAAGACTGTCATCTTCTCATTCAAGATCAAGACTACCAATCCTACAAAGAATATAAGTAGCCTGGCAGTTCCTGTTGGTGGTTATACAGTCCAGAATAATGTTGACACGGTTGGTAATATAACCAATGAGTTTGATCAACCAGCAGCTGATTACGTAATAGAACAAATAACTGATTCGCAAGAGCGGTCAGAACCAGAAATGACCGTGCCAGAGGATTATTCCGAGCCAGATCGTCCTGCTGGTGGGGATACTGTCCCAACTTGAATGTAAAACCCCGTTGCTTTTACACTAGGTAATACAGAACAAACAGGAGAAAACAATGACTGACGCAAGATATGATATCATCCAGAACGCCAAGTGGTTCTTGGCCAACAAGGCTCACTTCAACTACACCGAGGGCGCTGGTCGAATGGCCTATGAGCATCTGAGCAAGCCAGTCTGGCCTGTCAATACCGACTGCAGTGGCTTCTTCACACTATGCTACTACAGTGCAGGAGCCAATGACCCCAACGGCGCTAACTATGCTGGCTGGGGATATACCGGCACACTATTGCAGCACGGTATTCATGTTCCAGCCGCACAGGCCATGCCGGGTGACGCAGTTGTATATGGTCCTGGAACCGGTGAGCACGTGGCTCTGGTTGTATCCAACACCAACGGTGACATCCTTACCATCAGCCACGGTCAACAGGGTGACCCCAGCTACACCTGGGTAAACCACCCTGTCCATGCCCCTCAGCAGGGCTATGCAATCGATGGCCGTCAGCCACAGACCTTCCTGCGTTTCAACACCACAAAAGTACGTCCAGCCTGGAAGCTAGCCTAGGATAAAGCATGGCATCTCGTTATCGCGGTAATTTTCTATACGGCACGCTTAGTGGCTTTAACACCTCTCAGATCACCTTTACTGGTACAGGCTTTCCAAATAGCCTGGCCACTGGCAGCTATCTGCCAATTGTTATTAACCCTGGGTACAATGGAGCCACTGCTAGTGGTGAGATCGTTTATGTAACCAACATTGCTGGTACAACTATTACTGTTAGTGGGCGAGGTGCTGAAGGAACAACTGCTATCAGTGGTGGAACAGGAACGCAATGGGTTGCTGGCCCACTAGCCAGTGACTTTGGCATTAGTAACCAGATCAATAATGGTGATTTTGCTAGGCCTTCATCAGCTGGTCAAATATTACTTAGTGCTAGCACCAGTGGAGTACAATGGGGCACCAGCTTAACTGGTGTTGGTATCACCAGTAGCACTATAAGCAACAGCACTATAAGCAATAGCAATTCAACTGGTGGTAGTATCAGTAGTGCTTCTATTAGTAGTAGTACCATTTCAAGTCCTACTATTACTAATGGTACCATTTCAAGCCCTACTATTACTAATGGTACCATTTCAAGCCCTACTATTACTAATGGTAGTATTTCAGGTACTTATATTCAGTCTGGTACTATTTCAGGCACTAGCATTTTAAGCCCTACTATTACTAATGGTTCTATTTCTAATGCTTCTATTTCTAATGGTTCTATTTCTAATGCTTCTATTTCTAATGGTTCTATTTCTTATGCAACTCTTTCTTATGTTGGTTTGAATAATAGCACTATATCAGGTACGACAATTAATGGAAATAACACTATCACTAGTGGCAATAATATTACCATTGCTAACGGAGCGTCAATCAATAACAATGGATTGATTTACGGTGGTGACATACATGCAGCTAACATAATTAATTCTAATCAAACTAACAACGTTATTGATACCTCTACAATAACTAATTCTACTATATCAGGAAGTAGTATTGGGCCTGGTAACTCTCTAGCGTATAGTGATATAACAGCTGGTTCAGATGGGCAAGTACTTACAACTAGTGGTACAAGTGTAGTATGGGCTAGTCCCCAAGTTAATGGCTGGTCAAATAATGCTACAGGAAGTGCCTCTGGAGTAAACTTTACTACTACTGTTCCAACTCCAGGTTATAGTCCAACTGTTTGTGCATCTACTACAGTTAGTGGTTTTACTAAGTATCTCATTTCTATAAGTGCTTATATGGGTAATAATAGTGGAGCTGCAGCCATCAATCCTTGGCTTGGTTATGGAACTTCTGGGTCTGCCTTTATTGATCGTAAAGAAGTATTTACTATACAACTCGGTAGTTACTTATCGCCAACTGTTAACTTTATAGCATCCTTTGCTAATACAAATAGTAACACTTTGCTTGTATTAGCTGCAAATAATTCTGGTACAAATTTGCAAATATATGGAAGTACTATTTCTGTTATTGGATTAAGTTAATGAGAGTACGTCCGTTCCCTCAGTATGCGGTAGAACCCGTTGGAATAATGACCTATTCCAATGGTGTTCTAACCAATCCTGATCTTATCACGGTGAGCGGTAATACTTTTCCTGATGTAAGTCTGAGCATAACCAGCACTGACGGTAGTCTGATAATAGTTCCCAGTGACACATACGCTACTCAAGAATCTACTGGGACCTTCCAGTATATGTTGGACAGCTCACAGACAGCTATCCAGGGCAACTATAACGTCAACTGGCAATACACAGTTAATGGTAGTCCCAGGCAGTACACTGATCAGCTTGTTATTACAGATCAGATGCCCTACTGGAGCAACCTGAGCTACGAAGAGCGTCAGCTGGCAGCAGGAATAGTACACCGACTGGACAAGAGCTTTGACAGTACCAGTGGTGGTCCTTACCTGCAGGAGATGCAGCAGAGTGGTTTCTTGATGTACGAAGAAGTTGCCATGGTGATGAGCACAGAAGCTATTGACTATATCAATTTTGAGTTCCAACCGGTGTTCCATCCAGCCTATGAGATAGGTGCTAATGCTGCAGTGATCTTCCCCAGTAACTGGTACGGAGTTTTAGCCAGTCAGACCTATGCTCACTTTCTGAAACACATCGCTCGTAACTACATCGAGCAGCCAACACCCAATGGTATGAATGCTGCCTGGATGGATCGTCGTGACTACTACCAACGCTGGTGGCAGCTGTACCTGTTCGACAAGGAAATCGCTGACAAGCAGCTGCGTCAGATGAAGCGCAGCTTCATGGTAGGAAGCAAGCGAAGCCTGCTGGTTGCTGGTGGTCTTATCCCACGAATGTTTATCAATCCAGCAAGGCCGCATTTTCAGTACGCTTCAGCCAACCTTGGAGGAGTTTAATATGCCAGTTACTCTCCAATATGTGTGCCGTGTTTGTAAAGAAAAAAAAGAACAGATTAAAACTCGTGGTGGTCCAGACCGTAAAACATGCCCAGGATGCCAGGACCGTGAAGTTTTATGCGGTTGTGGTTGTGGTGAAACTGTTAGAACAAATAAGTATCGCCAAAATCGTTTCGTTGCAGGGCATTATATCCGCACAGTTACGTTTGAAGAACAGCGTGCACGCAACCTTAAGCGCCTAGCAAAGCATAAATATGATGATAGTTTTCGCAAGAAGATGTCTGAAAAGAATGTTCGCCTTCATAAGGAAGGTAAGTTTCTTAATGTCTATGGCTCGAACAACAAATCTTCTAAAGTAGAGCTTTCTCTAAAGCCGGTATTAGAACCACTTGGCTACGTTAGCACACAGGATAAACGTTACTTTATTGGTAACCCTAAAGTTGGCGTACATATTCCCGATTATGTTAAACGTGACACCCGTGAGATTGTAGAAGTTTGGGGAACCTACTGGCATCGCGGCGAGAACCCGCAAGATCTTATTGATTGGTATGCAGAGCAGGGTTGGTCCGCCCGCGTGGTTTGGGAAAATGAAGTCGCTGAGTTCGCAGCGAACATGGGTGGCGTATAAACAATGTCTGGTATTGACCCATCTCCACTGCCACCAGTACAGCAGGGAGATTTTTACTACCAGAAAGAAAGCCCTTTGCTTGTAGTAAAGCAAAGAGATATCTATGCTGAGATTAATCAGCAGCGCTTTCATGACGAGACTCTGCAGTGGTTCGGTGAACAGGTTATTGTAAGACAGCTCTGGCGTGCAGAAGATGCTGCGCTGGGTCTGGTTGGCTACTGTCAGCAGTGCCAGGACAGTGTTGATCCTACCAATCCCAATGCTTCTGTACAGTCTCGTGTGAGCAATGTTTATAAGCAGTCAGGCAATAGCTTTTGCCCGAACTGCTATGGCACCACATTCAATGGTGGTTTCAAAACAACCTGCTACCACCTGTACACACTGGCTGCGGATACTCCACAGATCCGTGCCAACATCAGCACCGGTCAGTTCTGGCGAGACAATCCAACTGTTCAGATGTCATGGTATCCAGAGATCCGGGTTGGCGATCTGCTGGTCAGAGTGCTCTCCTGGGATGGTGACACACCAACCGCGCTGGGTGACCGTTTTGAAGTGAGCTCAGTTAACGTTCAAACTGTCAGGACTGGTCCAGGGATCAGCTATGACACAACAAAAATAGTCAATCAGTTCACTACGCTTTACAATCTGCCAACCACACACCCCTACTACAACGTGCCGATAATATGAATAACATACCATTGCCAGCCAGTGAGACACAGAGAATATCCAGGCGTGCTGTTGAGATCATCAAAACAACTGCACCTAAAAAGACTGCTAACGCAGTCAACCAGATCATGCCCAGCTGGCAGGATGGCATCGTAGATATTGTTGTGCCAGAGAGCGCACAGTACATTTTAAAGTACGATCAGGGAGAGCCAGAGCGGCCTATCACAACTGTTTCTGATCGTGTTATTCCTATTCGTGAAGCTGATGGCAGCCTGGCATTTAGAAGAATAAACCGCAATGATGTCGGTAGGCCACCCATCATAACCAGATCTGCCGACGATGGCAGCCTGACAGATGGCAAGCCACTATGGATAAAACAGGCTGAGCCTGGTCAATTCTTTATCGAGCGTGCTGTAGAAAGAAGCACACAAGAGTGGGAACGCGGCATGACTGTGGATGACCCCGTCAGGATTCTTCAAGAAACCAAGCTTGGTGAAACCATTAATAATATTATCAATGCTGGGCGAAAGACCTACTAATGTTTGTAACAGCCGTTAAAACAGCAATAGTAGAAGCACTTAATGCTGGGTTCCAGCAACTGGCGAGCTCTCCTGTTAATACCAGCCTGGATCTTGTGCCCAACAGCATCACGATTAATTATCCGCTGGAAGTTATTCAGTGGCCAGCAGTGCTTGTGCAGTTCAGACCTGGGAAAGTCCAGTGGTCTGGTCTGCAGCCAGATGTATACAGCACAGATACAAATGGAATTGTCATCAATGGTCAAACATATCCCGCAGACAATGTAACTCGTACCGGTTATTTTGAAGGCAGCATAGATCTACAGATCATGGCCATGCATAGCGAAGAGCGAGACAGACTGTGGGATAGTATAACAAACCTTATACTAATGAACGGTAGCAGTCCGGCAAGCTCAGCATTCTACAACAGCATATACAACAATGACCTTGTTGGCATGACGTTGCAGCCTGACACCTATACCCCTCTGGGTGACAGCATTACAAGTGGTACGCCATGGAGCACTGATGATATCACCTATGAGGCCAGCGTAAGAATAAGCTGTATTGGTGACTTTTACACTAGTAAATATGACTACCAAGTGCCACAGATTACAGAAGCTGTTGCGAGTGGCGCGCCTTATGTACCAACTGAGCCATTTTATTATAACTCAACTCAAACCACTACGCCATAAGTTTAACCAAATATCTCTCAACGAATACTGTAAAAGCAGCTGTTTGTTGTACAAAGCATTGAAGGAGATTGTATGCCTAACTATAATTATCAAGTGCCGGGTGTATACGTAACGCAAGCCCCCGCTTCCATTACCAGTGTTAGCCCAACGACCCTCAGTGTCGCTATCGTTGCTGATCAGCCAACACCTGGGAACCAGACTGATATTTTTTACGCACCAATACCGACAAGTGGGATAGTGCTTGGTCAGCTTAATGTTCCAGCTGTAAATACTAGCTCGACGGGGAAATATACCAGTTACTCTGGGTTCACACTCACCTGGTCTAGCGGTTCGAACAACACGACTGTTACAGGTACATACGGTTATAACTTTAATATTAATACAGTAAATGGCATTAGCTACCTTACTACCAGTGGAGTATCAGCAACTACACTAGCTGCTCTGCCAAGTGGTACTATGACCATCCAATATGGTCACTACTGGGGAGCATATGGCACTTATACGAGCCAAAATGCTGTTGTATCCACAATTGGGCAAGCAATAAGTGGTACATCGATTGTCAACCCAGCCGCACTGGCCAGTCAGCTGGCATTTCAGAATGGCGCTAGCATTGTAAGCATTGTGCCAGTTGCCAGGCTTAGCGGGACTGCATCCGCAACTGATAGCGATTGGCTTAACACGCTCACACCTTCTAGCAGCATTGGAAGCAATAATATCTTCTTATCAAATACCCCTGCTGATGTTATTGTTCCTCTATACCCACTAACCAATAATGGTGCTATAACAACTGTTAGCCCTGGCAGTGTAGCAAGCGGTATATCTGCTTACATTAACACACAGTCTAGCAATGGCATATACCAGAGAGCCTTCCTGGGTGTAGATGGGACTAGCGCTCAAACAACAGTTTCAGGATACCAGACCCTTGCTAATGGGTTTAATAGTTCAAGAATATCAGTTGTTTATCCTCCTGTAGTAAATTACAATCCAGGGTTCAACACTGTGAACGGTTTGAGTAACGCTACTATCAATATCCCTGGCTACTACATGGCTGCTGCTCTTGCAGGAACATTCGTAGGGCAGTTGCCAGATGTTAGCACGCCTATTACCAACAAACAGGTACAAGGCTTTAATGATATACCAAATCAGATTAATCTTGTTGATGCCGCAAGTAATTATTTGTCTTATGGAGTACTTGTTGTCCGCAAGAAAACAGATGGGAACTTCTGGGTTCTTCATGGGCTAACAACTAATATTCAAAGCTGGTTCACTCAAGAAATATCAATCAGTGCTATTGGTGATAGGTTAGCTCAACTTGTAAGAAGTGATTTGTTGAATAGTGATCTAATCGGTGGCCCACTAACAAAGAATACAACTGCAGCGGTACTGGGTAACGTTCAGGCCACTCTTACTAATGCTTTAAGTACTGGTCTTATTCAGGCTTATCAGAACTTGAGCTTTACAGTTAATCCTGCAACGCCTACAACAGTTACTGTCACGTTCCAATATGCGCCTACATTCCCAATCAATTACATACAAGCCAACATCAGTTTTAATACTCAGACAGGCCAATTGATTTATGGTAATGCTCAGAGCAACTTCGTAGTCTACTAGGAGAACAAATGGCTAAATCAAAATTCCGTGTAGGTGGTGGGTATACTGCCTTTGTTTACAATGGTAAACCACTTATCTACGCACAGATGATTAGTGAGGTTGGGCCACAACCAGTCCAGCAGCCTCAACCTATTCAACCTCTAGACAGCCCTTATCCTATTGAGATCGCATTCCCAATTGCTTTGAGCGCTGGAACTCTAGAAATCATGTTCTTGGAGCAGTGGAATGCTGAAGTCTGGGCACAGCTTGGCAATAATTTTGCTACTGCCAGTGACCTTCTGGATGTGTTCAAAGCCCAGCTGGCTCAAGGTGAAGTAACCTGTGTAAAGGTTATTAACAAGCCAGACGGAACACAGCGTAAGATAGTTTATCAGGGTTGTGTTGTAACCAACGTAACCATCGATGAGCAGATCAACATCCAGAGCATGACAATCCCAAAGACTATTCGTATAATGTATCGCTCAAGAAAAGAACTCCTCTAAGGAAAGGTAAATACAATGGCTGCTCGTTCATTCGTAATTCAGCTACAACCTGGAGTCGGTCAAGCTATCCTGCCTGACCACAGAAAGATGCTTCCAGGTGTTCAGTACACAGTAGACGCAGAGACATTCGGCAAGATCAGCCTGGGTGCTCGCCAGAATATCATCAAGGTTGTTAACGTCAACCTGGACGACACTGGAACCGGTAGCGTAACTACTGCTAGTGGCACATTCGTGCTCGCACAATCCTCTAATGGTCTTAACCTGCAGGCTGCTGGCAGCGGAATCAGCTTCAGTAACCTGCTCACCCAGGTAAGTCCTAACCTGAGCTCGTTCAGCATCGCAGGCTTTGCCGCTCAGGGGTATGACGCTGGTGGTACAGCTGGTAGCAACACTGGTATTGGTCTGCCAGCAGCCACGCTTAGCGGTGCTGCAGCAAACCAGACACTGGTTGGTCCTGACGGTGCTCGCTATGCACTGACTTACAACGGAACTGCCAGCACCATTAGCGGTGGCTGGGCAACAGTATGGTACGACGAGCAGAACCGTTACATCACGGTTGCAAGTGGGGCTACCTACCTGGTCACACAAGATGCTATCGGTACACCATACAACGTCAGCAGCAACGTAAGTGGAACCAGCATGCAGGGTGGCTACGTTACTGCTATCGGTACCAAGCAGGGTGCATTCTCTGGAGTTGCTCTGGTCAGTATCCCAACAGGTAACTTTGGTTGGGTACAGATCGAGGGTGTTTGCCCCAACGTTGTTGTACCAAGCGGCACTGCAGCTGGTAGCACAGTCGGTGTTGACATGACCAGTGGTGTTGGTGCAGCCAAGACGTTCGCACCACAAGCCACTGTTGTAAGTGGCAACGTTGTCACTGGCAGTGCACTGGCCAACAACGTGTTCGGTACCACTCTTACCACTGCTGTCAGCGGAACTAATGGTCAGTACTACGCCAGTGTTGACATCCGTAGCCGCAGAGTAAAGAAGCCATACGTACGAGTCCTCAACAAGAACTAGTACGCCCAGGGTAGGTGCGATATAATAGTGTATCGCACCCTAGACCAGAGGAATCATGGAAAATAGTTTCACTGAAGAGACAGAAAATATTTCAACCTTCCCAGACGCCTGGAAGGATGAATTCGAGGGGTTGCTGTTCCTGGGTTACCTACAGAGTGAGGTAACCCAGATCCCCTTCCACAAGTTCGTTGTTAAGACTCTTACTATCAACGAAAAGATTGAAGTCAGCCTGATCACAAAACCATATCTTGATAGTGTTGGTTTTAACCGTGCCTGGAAATCAGCTACGGTAGCAGCAGGTCTAGTTAGCGTTGATGATCGCCCTCTTATTCCTTCACTTAAGAGTGTCAACTCATTAAAGCAAAAGTTTGATTATGTCACGCAAAACTGGTATGACGTTGTTGTAGAGATACTGTACGATGAGATCCAGCGACTAGAGGACAAGGCAATAGTCGTTCTGGGTGAACTGGGTATCTTGCAGACAGTCGCTACTGAAAGTATATTTGCCGATGAGGAAACCAATGATATCCCAAAAGATGGGAATTAGATCCTTACGTCATTGAGCGTGCAGAGGTGGCATATCTGCGTGGCATATTGAACCAGCCTGATCTCAATACAGTTCAAGAACAGTTGTTATTTGCTGTTATACATCGCAAGAAGATTAAAGATTCTGAAGATGAACTGCGAAAGTTCGAACAGATGATGATGATAAATAATCCTGCTATGTACAATGAGTACATCAAACAAAAGCAGGATGAAGCTGACAGCGGTAACAGCGGAGTCACCTGGGTAACACCAGAGAGTGTTGAAGAAGCAAACGAGCTGCTCAAACTGTTCTCGGATATTGATGAACAGGTTAAGTCCACAAAGTCAGAAAAAGAAAAACAAGAAGATATGGAATTCATCAAGCAGATACAAACCATGGATATGTTTGATGATATTGATATTGACCTGATTGGTGATTAGCCGTGCCAGAGATTGTCTTTAACATCAATGTTAATGCAAACGGTGCAGCTGATGCTATGTCTGGTCTGGAGGCTGCTGCTTCTCAAACAGCAAAAGACTTTCAGGCCATGGGTGATGCTCTTGGCGGCGTACTTGATCGTGCTTCAAAACTTGCTGAGTTCTTCCAGGAGAACGTAACTCTTCTTAGCCAGATGAAGGAGATCCTGGGCCTTATTGGTGCAATGAATGAAGCTAACCAGTCAGCTCTAAATAATAACCTTCAGGCTATACGTGAGATGACTACCAATATCATCAAGCAGGGTGGAACTTTCAATGATGTTAATAGAGCTCTTTCATCTGCCACTTCAACGTTCGGTGGGTCTACCGGTAATATGGTGTATGACTTCCTTAACGATGCAAAAAAGAGGCAATCGTTTGAAAGCCAGCATGCTTCAACCCGTTCTGAACAGAACGCTGTAGACCTTAGTATCATTGACCCTTTGAAGGATCTCAAGGAAAGAGCACGAGCAGCGACCAGAGACGCTGCGGGTAGGACATCAGTTCCTCCTGAAGAAATACATTATGACGACGCTGAGCGCGGTCCGCGTAAAGTACCTGGCTATGGAGATATTCCCATACCAGAGCCTGGCAGCCATGCGCTACATCTTATAGAAGGCGGTGGACGAACTGCTACATCAACAATGATATACCCTGCTACCGATGCATTCAACAACGCAAGGCAAGCACTAAAAGACAACTTCTCTAACATCCAAAAAAAGTACGGTTTCAGAAACACTGGGGTCCACATGTCAGCTCTGGATGCATACGATCAGGGTACACGACAGATCGATAGGGTACTGGGTACCCGTGGCTTTGGTGGCTCGCTCGGCAGCTTCATGAAAAAAGAGATGTTCGGTAATCGTGATGATGTCAGAGCAGCCATTAAAGAAATCATGGGTACCGGAGAGAACGCAGCAGCCGGATTTGCCAATGCATATGCTGGTAGGGACCGTAGTGGTGGACCTCTACAAAAGGGTAGCTCAGAAGAATTAATTTATAATGTTATGAAAAAGCTAGATCGAAATCTTAGCATAGCTAATAGCATTAGTGGCCATTCTATAGGTGGAATAGTAAACCCTGACACTGGTAAAAGAGAAGGTGGCATAACTCTTGGTCAGATAGGCGGTGGACTAGGAACAGCCTATAACGCATATCAGTTAGCCAATCAGGTTGCAGGAATGGTAAGGGTCGGAACAGGCTACGCACAGAACCAAGCACAGGGATACGGGAACGTTGACTATGGCAGGAGTGCAGGAAACTTCATGGACAATGTAGTGCGTTCATGGGGTGGTTTAAATCCAACATACAGTTTTGGGAATGCTCAACAGGCACAGAATGCTGGCATCGGGCTGGGTTATCGTGGTGACCTGTTAGGTCAGTACCAGAATGCCGCAGAGACACTACAAACACGTTATGGAATGTCTCAGGCTCAGTCTGCTCAGGCAATCGGTGCACTACAACAGGTTGGAATGAGCCCTACACAAACAGCATCAATGCTTGCGTCAGTGCGCCAATCTGCAGGCTCTTCAAGCTCCCAGTACTACAACGCTGGTGCTGCTACGCAAGGGGCTGTGACAGCGCAAGCTGGTGTTATGTCGTGGGGTGGTGGAGCTACTGCCAGTGGTGAAGCAGGAAAAATTGGAGGCAAGTTTGCTGGTGGTGCAAGCACAAGTGGCATCCTAGGCGGTACTTTCACAGGTCAAGAACTTATGAACTCCTCTTTTGGTATGGGTATTATGGCACAACAAATGGGTGTTGGCTTCAATCAAATGTATGCCATACGTGAGAAGATGATGTCAACAGCATCTGGAACTGATAAATATATTCAGATGTACAGCAAAGATATTTTGCAAAAAATCAGCAACTCAGTTGGCATGGATGTTACAAAAATTAAAAGCATGCATGATCTTGATAATGTTGCTATAACGCTCATGTATGTGCTTCAGGGTATGGGTATTAATATCGATGGGCCACAGCAAGCTACTGCATATGTTTACCAGCTTGTGCAACAAGAAAAAGGTAAATATAATTCAACAGCTAGTGGATCAGGTAGTGGCTCTGGCAGCGGATCGTCCGGTGGATCAGGAAGTGGTTCATATGGCCGAGGAGGCAGTTCATATGGCGTAGGAGGCATGGGCTCTAGGGTGCCAGATTTTCAATCAGGCGGTGGAACAACCACAGCAGGCGGTGGAACAACCACAGCAGGCGGTGGAACAACCACAGCAGGCGGTGGAACAACTAGTACAGTACCGCATCCTTCACAATCTTCTGCTCCTCAATCAACACCGTCTCCACCCACGTCTTCAGCACAGGGCCAGCCAAACGTATTTAACTCTCTGCCTGGTCAGGGTGGCGGATCATCTGGTGGTTATGTTGGAACGCCTACCATTGAAGTATCATTCAAACAACCTCATCTTGATAAACTATTATCGATCCTTGTAACTCATAAGAATGACAGCACAAATGGAAAAACTCCACCATCGACTCTTCCTAGCCGCGCTAGTTTTAATTGATTATCAATAGGTAAAATTTAAAATGCTTATTAACGAATCAGATTTAGGTTATATACAGAATGTAATGGAGAGGCCTCTGGATAACCCAGTGGCTTCTCTTGAAAATCCAATGACTCAAAAGGTTCATTATTTTCCATTCAATATAAATAGTCTTAATTGGAGCTATCAGATAAATGTACAAAGTTATGATACATATGGCGGTAGAGTTACCCAAATACTATCAGCTCGAGCAACAACTATGACTTTGCAAGGTCAAGCTGGTAGTAGAAAAAAACTGTTAGATCTATACGGGGTATTTAAAGACTTACAAAATGATCAAAATCAGAACAAGAAAGCAATGAAAATTAATGTGCCAAGTAGAAGTTTATCTTATACAGTATGGCTCAATCAGATGAGCATTGCCTGGGATGTTACTACTTTGGCATACCCATATGCTATGTCATTTGAAATACAACAAGATGTCAGCACAACAAAAGTACCTATTCAGGCTGCTATATCCACAGCACTAGACAGAATAGCTGAAGGTATAGGATATAATACTAACTGGAATGGTATGAACCCAACTCAGGTTAATCTACAATATTCTGATGTTAAAGATTTTGCTAACATTATAAAAGCATACGGTGGAGTAACAAAATGAAAGACTACAAGAATTTAACAGTATCTAATTGTGCAATATCAAGACCAATTCTTTACCCTGACCATCAGGATGTTCCCATGAATGGGCTGGCATTTAGCGGAAGAATGGGCATGATTCATCAGATGAGCACTAATGATCAACAGGACTGGATGACATGGCTGGGAACGCAACCTTAAGTCTGTATGACGGCTCTGGATATACTGACTATGATGTTTGGATGGTTAGCTTATCTACCTCTAGCAATAATCAGTTTGCTAGCCAGCAGACTCACCATGGTATGTGGTGGTCGCCAATACGTAGAGCAGAAACATTTATTCAGATCACTTGTATTTGGCCACTAATTGGCAGCTCATTAAAAATCAACTCTGGATTTGAAGGTATTGATCCACATGATGGGTTCAAGCGCATGAATGTTTTACAAGATGCAATTCATTCACACCAGATGCAGATAATAGCTGGACAGACTACCAATCCAATGGTTATTAACTATTGGAATAATAATGCTCAGTCACCAATCTTTAATGAGCTGATCAGTAAGCCTGGCGATCTAACGCCTCTTATATATAAGGGTTGGATAAGAAGTGTTGAAAAACAGTTTGACAAATCAAAGAACGTATTTTATACTAATTACTATATGAATATTCTTACGCACCCTAACCCAAATAGCAGTTCACCAACCACTTCAATTACTGCTGAAGTTACATACGCGCCAACAGCTTATGATCAGAATGCATATGGGAGCGGATGGTTAAACATTCCAGCAATGCAAAAACAAATACCAAATGTAGCACCATAGAGGAAAGATATGCCAGCCAATCAATCAGGTACATTTGCATACGCTCCAGACATAGCATGCTCTATCTATACCACTGCTGGTGTACTTGATGTGTCACAAGATATTGTTGACTTTACCATCACAAGAAATATTGGTGCAGTCAGCCAGCTGAACATGGACCTTGCTAATCCTGGCAAGAAATACAATCGTGTTATTAATACCATGGACAGAATTACTGTATTTCTCAAGCGGACTGATTGGGTCCAGGTGTTCACTGGCTATGTGACATTTGCACCGGTTGAGACTCTTATCCCAACAACTGTTAGCATAGCTGCAGACTGTACCATACGAATTTTACAGAATACCTATTGGGATGATACTCTACAAGCTTTCCAGAACCTTTTGTTAAACCAGTATGACAATGCTGCAGCTAGCTCAGACCGCACTCTTAATGATGGTGGTGTAGCACAAGCAATCGTCAACCTTTTGGTAAGTGTTTGTGGATGGGACTCGAGCAGAATACATATTCAGGGAATGCCGCCTGGCATGATGAATTTGATGCAGAAAGCCTTCCAGGGTATCGTTAATGGTTTGCCACAGAATTCTATTGATGAGCTATCACAGATCTTGAGTGCAGCACCTTATATAGCTGGTAATGCTACAAGCACTGGATCTAGCAATAATAGCACACCACAAACTGTATCTGGTAGTAATGTCGGAGTGGGTTCACCCCCTGGCGTTGAGTTTACTGCTAACTATGTTCAGCCATTTTATACACATCCACTAGGCCCTGGCGGTAAAGAGAACTTCCCAGGAAGAAATCCAAATAATCCAGTAAACCTTGATCGCATTAATCTTGATCCCTATTGGGCAGGCGTTCCATTCTCTTACACAGCATTCACTACAAATAGTGGCGGACAAATAGACAATGCAAAGCGTTGGATTTCACAGGACTGGCCACTTGGTAACAAGCACGATAAGGATGCTAACTGGAACGGTAGATTGCTACTGGTAAGTAATATTAATACCAACAGAGTTGTTGCATTGCGAGCTACTAATCCCACTCAAAAACCTAATGCCGTTGATAAGAATCATAATGCTGTTATAAATAATGATATCGCTAATATCGATTATATACAGGTGCATCCTAGCGTTGCTGCTTATCTTGGTGGGCAAATTACAGCTGATCAAATTAGTAAGTATAATGCAAATAGTGCTGGTACACCATCATCTGTTCCTGTATACGCTATATGGGCTGATGAGGCTACGGTTAGGCATTCTGGACCACAGGAGCAAATTAGCAACAATGCTACAGCTGCAAAGCAAGCTAATCTACCTGGTAGCAGTGCTATACCTAGTACTCCTAAAGTATATGAGACAGCTCAACAGGCAGTTGTAGCATATGCAGTTAGTCAGACTGGGGCACAGTACAGCCAGGGTGGATATGGCGGCTCCAAAGATGTTTATGGTGGTAAAACAAGAGGCAGAGAATCCCCTAAAGGACCAGGTAGCCCTGGATATTTTGACTGTAGTGGCCTTGTGCAGTGGGCTTATAGCAAGATAGGTATAACCATTGGTGGAGTAACAACTACTCAGTGGGGCACTGGAACTCACTCAGATGACTCTACACATGGTACGCTGATCCCAAAGAATGCTCAGCCACAACCTGGTGATCTTATGTTCTGGGACGTTCCTAGCGATGGTGGACAGCAGCCAGCTCACGTAACCATGCTATCACAAGCTTTTGATAAAAATGGCAAGGGCAAGATGATGGCTGCAAATACCTGGGGTATGCCAGCCGGTGAGCAGGATGTAAACTGGAATGACATCAAAAATGGTGGCGGCATGCCTGGTTGGGGAATGAACTATATGGGTGCTCGTAGCCCACTATCTAGCATGCTAACTCCTGGTAAAGTATACGAGTTCCCAACCATAACTAATGTGACTGATAAGAGCCCTAACGTTAATGTTAGTTCAAGTTCACAGGGCGCAAGTGGCAATTCACAAGAGACAAGCATGCTTAGCCTGACTGGCAGCTATAGCTATCTCATGAATCCACCAACATTTGATCCTCGAGCAAGCATCATGGTCGGTACAGCAAGAGCTTTCTTGTTGGATAATAATGTTTTATCTGACTTCCAGCAGATAATTGGAGCAGGGCTTAGAACATTCCAAAGTGCTCCTAATGGTGACTTTGTTGCCTGGTTCCCTGATTACTATGGATTTTATGGCACTGATCCAGTGATAGATATCAGCCCTGTAGAAATAGTTGACTTCCAAATTTACCATGATGATAATCAGCTGGTAACTCACTATGGAATTATTGGAGACACGCTGGGCATTGGGCAGCAGGTAAGCATGGGTGACTACCTAACAACCAATGGTATTGTCAGTATCGAAGATGGCAGCACCATGAATGTATTGTTTGGAAAACTTTCTCAGGGACAAAGCTATGCACAAAGCGCTGATACATTCTTGAAGCGTTACGGTATGCGCCCAATGGCCCAGGAACAGAATATGATTCACAGTCATGGTATGGAATACCTTTATGCGCTTACCGGTTTTATGAACCAGTGGGTAAATCAGTACGCCAGCACCATCTCACTTACCTTCATGCCAGAACTATACCCTGGAATGCGTGCAACAATGACTATAGATGATCCTGTTGATGGCTCAGTCACGTATCAGTTCTACTGTACAAGTGTTACACACCAGGGGAGCAGAAGCAGCGGATTCACAACTCAAGCAACTTTCACAGCTCCTGTAACCATAGTAAACGGTGTAAAAAAGATTCTTGATTATGGATTGAGTTTAATATGAGTGCTATTATCAAGCATAGCCCACAAAAAGATGGTGTATTGCGCGTTATAATTACAACCGCAGCTGCTCTGCACCCTCAAAGCTATGCTCCAAATGCTGCTGATAACTATTACTGTAAAGCCATAGATATGAAGGGCTTCCAGATCGAAGTTGATCTACAAGCACTACCACCTGGGGTTAGCTATACACAGATTCAACCCAATCAGGTTTGGTGGGTAGAGAAGCGAACTAGCCTATATCGTTTGTATTTATATGCTGGTATATATGATCCAATCACTCGTCGTATTGATAGTACAGGTCTTCTGCCACAATTTCCTCCAACATGGGCGAGCTACTATGACACTACTAATCAGATTGCTACGTCAGCTAATCAACCATACGTAGTAAGTTTTAATACTGTCGTAGGCCAGAGCGGTTTCACTCTCGTGTCTGGTTCACAGATTACTGCCTTAGCCGCTGGAGTATATAACTTTCAGTTTACAGCACAGTTCGCCCTCACAAATACTGGTGGTACAGCTACTTATAATACAAGCGTATGGATGCGGCAGAATGGAGTTGACGTGCCTTGGACTGGTGGGGAAATCAGCATCTACGCAAAGTCTCCATACGCTCTACCCAGCTGGAACTTTGTTCAGCAGATGAACGCTGGTGATTACGTAGAACTAGTATGGGCCGTGGATACAGCTAACCAAATCTATGTTGCTGCGCAACCTTCAGTTGCTAATGGCTATTCGCCAGCCTGGCCCAAGCCGCCATACGGCACAAGCATTCCATCATGGACTATGACTGTATGCCAAGCATAGTGTACTAGAGCCCTTATTTTGTACGAGATAATATGAAAACCATCACAGTAAGCAATGGCGACATACAGATGAGTAGTGGAAAAATCAAGTTCTCTACTGGCCGACAAAAGTTGATTGAAGATCTACAACGTTGGCTTGAGGAGCCATTGGGTACAGGTTTTACCACCCCAGGTTTTGGTAGTCTGCTAAGTACTTATATAGGGACTAATGCATCATCAGTGTATGCTGGATCCGTAGATAGTGAGATAATACGAGTTTTACAATTGTATCAAGGCCAGCAGGTTTTGAGCTTGAAGTCAGCACAGAATGCTGCTAAACTATCTAATTGGAACAAGAGCGAAATCATACAAAATATCCTTTCAGTTAACTCAATAGTGCAAGGTACTTCAATCGTTTCGACAATTCAACTTTCTACTCTTGATGATAATACAATAAGTTTAGATATATATCTAGGTAACGATGGGGTAACAGTTCAAAATGGCTAACTCAGGAACAGTACTAGCAAGACTTCAAGCAGCTCTATCTGTATATGATCCATCTTGGGACGTAAGTGTTGGTAGTGCTACATATAAGATCCTTGAGGCAGTGGCTCAAGAAATTGCCCTAGCAAACAACAGCTCTACACTACAAACATATAGCTATGATGTCAATACAAAATCTGGTCAAGAGCTAGATGTATTCTGTAATTTGTTTGGTGTATATCGACAGCTGGGCAAAAGAGCTTCTGGCACTGTAACATTTAGCACCACTGGGACCGCTTCTTCTCTAACAGTAATCCCTGTTGGTACGCAGGTCGCTGCACCAATTGGTAGTGCCAATAACAATCCAACTGCTATATACTATGTAACGACTGCAGCAGCAGTTATACCTACGGGCGCTACATCTGTACAGGTTCCTGTTATGGCAGTTTTACCTGGAACATATGGTAATATAACAACTGGCGTTATAATGCAACCAGTTGGTTCTATAATGAACGTAACTGGCGTGACAAACACTGGCCCAATCACTGGTGGTACTGACCCAGAGAGCGATTCAGAATTTAGAAATCGTTGGCAAAATACAGCATTTAACAACACAACAGGAACATATGGCAAATACATCGTAACCGCTCTACAGGATCAGAACGTAACTAGAGCAAATGCAATAGGCCAGCAAAATTATTGGGATGAACAGTGTCAGATCTTTTCAACGATCAGTGGTGGAACAAGTAACCCTGTAACACTTTTGTTTGTAGCATATTCTGGGATGACTAATCTACTAACTGGATCTGGAATAAATGCCACAACAGTTATAGGTAGCGCAAACTACACTGCATCTTCTACAGGAGCTACTGTAGCAAACAGCCTCAACGCAATCATTGATGTTCTTGCACCTGGCAACAATGTAACAATAACGGCTAGCCCATCTTCGAATAGTATTAGTAGCGGAGTAACTCTTTCATATTCATCCACTTTGCCATACCGTTTGATGATAGGCAGTGGAACAAATGTAATACCTCAGGGTAGCAACGGTGTAACTACAGTGAGCGGTACAAGCTACTGGGAATACATACAAAGCGCTAATCCAGATATTGGTACATCTGGTACCATGTCATATATTAATGCACAGGTTTCAGGAGTTGCTGGATTCATGTTCCCTCAGGGAAATGAGCTCATTGGAAGTAACCTGAGCACCAGTGCACAGACAGTTTATAGCAATACGAGCGATTACTATTACCCAAGTGGGCAGCCTTCTATACCTCTAACAATTAATATAGCTAATAAGTCTAACAATCTATTGCTATTCGCCGGTAATACAGTCGAGATGGTATCAGAGTACTGCTCCTCATCTAGTCGTGCTACAACTCTTGCAAGTGGTAACTATGTAGATGTATTCATTGATGCCACGACTGCCAACCAGATACAAGAGCAAGTGGCAATAGATAAGAATAATCTCGCACTATCGTCTGGCAATCCTACTAGTTATCTGAATACAACTAACTATGTGTTTGCTAATGGATCAACTGCATCTAGCGGTACTATTAATGCTAATGGTGATTACTATATCTGGCTTAATCAGCAGCCATTGGTCAACTTTCCACAACAGGTAGGCATCGCTAGCAGTGGCATAGCAGATACTTTTGCTCTATATAACAGCACAAGTGGTACTACTACTACAGTACCGATTACATTAAACAAGTACCCATATATTACATTCACTGGTACAGTGCCAATTGCGTATACATATACACCAACAAACTTCATGCCAGTGGCTAATGCTAACCTGTTTCTATACCCAGGTCTTGCTCTGGCCAGTGGAGTAGCAACCTCTGGTAATAACTACTATATTACCAGTGTTACCAGTAGTGGTATATATTTGAATTATAATATTACTGGTGTGTACATATCTCCTACTACTATTGCAATGAGTGGAAAATCTCTAGCATACCCGCTGTATGATGTTACTGATCTAGCAGGATCAGTGAATTCAATAGCTGGGCTTGCTCTATGCTCAGGTACTGCTCCAACTGGGTGGTCTGGATTGCCTTCATCTACTGACTCAGCATATGTCATATACACACATAATTATAACTCTGACGTAATCGATGTTGATGCTCTTGTTCAGCAAAGCAGGCCAGTAGGCACTAATGCTTTAGTTCACCAGGCTAACTTTATAAACATGGTAGTTAATCTAACTCTTGTAATAACCCCTGGTGCATCACAAGCATCTACACAATCCAGTATTAATTCAGCGATTAGTCAATACTTTGCTAGTTTTGGATATAACCAAACTGTTTCTTTTTCTTCCATAGCATCCGCTGTTCTGGCAGCTGGTAGCATTATGAATGTTAGAGTCAATAGCGTTAATATTGTATCCATTGATGGTACTGTACAATCAACTAAGACTAGCGATTTTGTTCTTACGAGTAGCCAACTTCCATATCTATATAGCGTAAATTACACGTTCAAGGGATTAGGGAACTTCTAATGGCTGGTAATATTGCACCATCTGATCCTCATCCTACATTTTTACAAAAGGTAAGGAACTTCCCTGATAATCTGTATAGTTTTGATGAGCAGAATAATATCACAACACTAATGCAGATCCTTTTGGGCAACAGTGGAACAGGGCAACTAAGAAACATTCAGACAGTGGCCCGGCTAACTCAGCAGCATATTGAGTTTAGTAACCTGGATTCTATTCTTGGACAAATATTAAACATAGCCAGAGTATCACCTGAGATTTATAGCTTTGCTACTAATCCTTTTATCGATCAGCTTTCGCCGGATCAGTGGGATGAGGTGCTATCTAAGGATGGTAAATACAGAGAACGATTATTAGGTGCTGCTGAGTCTTTCCAGACCGGTGCAACCATATGGTCGATAATGTCTATGTGTCAGTCAATGACAGGAATGAAGTTTTACGTCACTGAATCGTGGAGAACACCTGGTCTAGGCAGGTCAGGAGTTGATACAAGTCGTGAGATAGTCATCATACCCATACTTGATACATCAAAAACGATTTTTAATTGGGATCAAAGCAAAGCAAGAACTATACTTGATGCAGCTCAAAAAATTATTGGATCAAATTTAATTATAAGTTTTGGTACTCCACTATATAATCTTAATAATGTTACTCTATCAAATGCAGCGTCATCGGATACGTCAGAGTATTTTTTTATGCAACCTACAGTAATGGCTACACGACTATCAACTCCTGTAAACATTCAGACCGGGTCTGATACAAGGTACTGGCTCACGCCTGGTCAGGCTAATGATGCTCCATTCTTTGCTCATCTACAGACACAAGAGATATCAATTGACATGACAGGTAATATAGTTAACGTATCAAGCTCAGATCTATCAGGTGTTCCATACGATGCTCTAGCATCTCCATCTCTACAAATTACCTCTACTGTTTATGGTGCACAATAATGCCAATTACACCTAGGAATAATGACCCATTAAAAGATTATGTAACTCCGGGTCTTTCGCCATCTATCTCTAGCGATGGTTTAGTATACAATAAGATTTATGCTCATACTGGTGTTGTCGATACTCTACCTGCCTCTAATAATACTAGTCCTTATAATGACCCAACAACTACACTGATCAACAATAACAACTACATTCAGTTTAACCCTGCTGCTCAAACAGAATGGATATCATCTCAAGACTTTGGTGGTCCTGATAGTGCGCCAGTAACTCTGTCAATGTATGTAGTAAATGATACCTATTTTAATTCTATCTACTTTAATATTTTAAATGTTCCTTGTTATGTTGAGCTTATAACAAGCAGTGGAACACCATTGACTGATTCCTCTTCATTCATTATTGATGGTGGTTCTGATATCAACACAACTACTGATTGGGTCAGAATAAAATATCAAACAACCAGCGGTACAACAAATGGTTCACCAAACCCAGTGACGCTGAAAATTAATGCTGGTGATTTTATACAGATACGGATAACAAGACAAAAGACTGTAAAGCAGCAAGGTACTATCACTAAAACCCTTATTGATTTGCCATATTCAGTTGGCGTAAAGAATTTTAGTATAAAATTAAACATCCAATATGGTTCTGATGTTCCTCCTACACCATTTTCTGTACAAAATAAATTTGGTTTTGTTGAAACATACAAAGAAAAGTTCTATAGCGCCAGCAGAGCTTTAGATAATTCTTCTAGCACATACTGGAAGAGTGAGCCACAACCAGTTGGTGATGCTATAGTCAACTACTATCTACAGGTTGCAGACGGATCAACTATTACTTCTCTAAACAGATTGTACATTGACCCTGTATATGATGGATGTAAATTTAATCTGTACTATACTAAAGATTCTGGTCCCGATGCTTCTCAGTTTACATGGTCTCCTGTGCAAAGAGATTTCACACTACGTAATGGTTTGTATGAAATACCAACGATCCAATGTACTCATATAAAGCTAGAGTTTGTCCAACTTGCTCCGGAAATTTATGACCTGCCATTCGATAGCGTTATTAGAACAATCAATACATTCCCTTATGATATTGAAGAATACTTCTCCAATATAGAATCAACCATTATTGATGGCAAAGCAAAAAGCTATTCATTCTTTGGTTCGAACAATAATCAACAACCTATATATACCAGCACCTATTCAACCATGTTCGGTGCAGCTAATGATATAAATTCTTCATCATGGCCTCTGGTTGGTCCATCTGGCAACAATGTACAGACTCCTAGTGCTCTAACACAGATTGTTGACCCAACCATAAGCTACAAACTTATCGATCAAAATGGTTCTTACAACAATAATAGTTATACTCAGTTCTTGCAAAGAAGATTCCCATACACTGGTAAACATGATTACTCGCAGATTACTATAGATCACTCATGGCATCAGGCGTATTTCGTTGGTCTGTATTCTATTTCAGCATTCTATGAGACAACATCATATGACAATATACAACCAACTCTAAGTAGCTTGACTTCAAGATCTAATAATAATACTTTTGTTGGTCAAGATAATAATAATTACATTATATTAAATCCTGATGATACTGCTACAACACCATGGATGAATACCATGGACACATTTACTGGCTTTAGCATAGCTGGGCTTACAACAGATTGGCAGAGTTTTCTCACTGATGATCAGGTATTAATGAATGATACCAGCAACTTAACAGGCGGCAGAATACACTTCCCATTGCAAACCATATCAAACTTAGGTACTAGCAAAATCGTCAGTGTAGTTCCTACTGCTACTGGATATTGTTATGTTCAGACTGGCAGTTACCCAATTAGCACAAATATTGCTAATTATCTTGATGCCAACTTCTTGAATGGGACCAGTTCATGGACTGCTCTAGACAGTACAACAATTAGCAACACCACTGTAACATGGGCATCCGGTGTAGCCAGTGGTATATCAGTTAGTGGTGGTCAGTACTCAGCAGCATATAACTTTTCTCTGCCTGGTGTATATAATCCTAATGGTATAGTTGCCTGGAATGATCAATTCGGATCCAATCCATACGGTGCCGTAGGATTTGGATCTTATGCTGTATTAAGTGGCTCAGTGCAAAATAATAATCCTTATTATTTTTTAACTAATATCCAGGTACCTAATACCGGGGGTGTACCCAGTGTTAATGCAAATCTCACCATGTATACCCAGTTCATCAATCCTTCTAATGGTTTGCCAATAGCTGGTACTACTGTTACAGGTAGTAATATCTCTATAGTTGCTGGATCAGGTAGCAGCATTGTCACGGCAACTGGTGGTATGTGGTTATCCACACTGCCGAGCAACACGGTGCAGATGGTCATCAGTGGTTCAGGGTCATCCTTTAACCTGTTCGAAATGAGCATTAACCCTACACCAGTGACCAGTTGGGTAGGCCCATCTGACAGAAAAAACATGCGGGTCAGTGCTGTTGCTAGAGTATTTTTACCCAGTTCCAGCAATGGCATCTATCGTGTTAGTCTGATGGGTACTGACTACGTTGGTAACGTTTATGAGATCGCTTATAAGCAGTTCAAAAATAATTCATTACCAATAAGTACTTGGATCAACATTGAGGTGCCTGGATATTCAGGAAACAATTACAAGTCATTCTATGCACAGATATCCCAACTTGATAACACTGTGATGGAAACCTTTTATTTGAGTATGCTATCACCGTTTTACCACCCAGTACGGTATGAATACATCACTCAAAGCGGTAGTACTAAATGGCAGCCAGTAATTGCTGGTCTGAACAATTCAAATTCTGTAGTAAACGTTGCTAATCCAGGAACAGCAGCTAGCGGTATACAAGTGCGTATGACATCGCTGGATCTAGGTGTTGTTGTAAACGCACTCAGCATTGTGCCAAGATACATCGGCAACCCTTACTACTCAAGTACAAATATCGACTACATCGGTGACAGCAAAACCAACGAGCTTTCAATCAGACAGCCCATCAATCGTAAGAAGCTGTTCTTGCTCAACAAAGAGGTCTACCCAGTACGGTTCAGTATAGAACAGGTGGCTAACACCACGGTACCGTACGTGAACATGTGATTGACCTGGTCATCATGTAGTGCTACACTGTGCCACATGACCCGCAAGATGGTATTCGTGCAGAAGAGCAAACTGCTCAATGGTGTACTGCGATACAGCACGCTTGATCCGGATGTACAGGCGTTGTTTGAATGGGACAGCCTGGGTACGCTACGCAACCGTGACGAGATCGCAAAGTTCGATAGGGTTGCTCGAGAAAACGGAATCACCATCGAGTTTGATGATGATGAGGCCGAGGCCAGATACCAAACACTAGTAGCATGTGCATCAGATCCTTACCAGGTGCGTAGCCCATTCCTTGACGATCATGAGATATTTCCATTCCAACACGTTGGCTTGAACTATGTGTGGGAGCAGCTGCACACCAGCCAGCCAAACGTTCTTGTTCAGTGGGATACTGGTGCTGGCAAGACACTGCTCAGTTGCTTGACCAGCCAGAAACTGTTCGATGCTGAAGACATTGATATCGTTCTGGTGTTCTGTAAGAAGATTAAACAGCATGACTGGGAGCAAGAATTCAAGCGAATGACGTATCTTTCTGTCACTCGTGTTAGTGATAAGTTGACACGCCAAAAACGTCACGATTTATACCAAAATGACGCCAGCAATGTTATGGTTCTTAACTATGAAAAGATCCGAGAGGGTAATCTTTCAAAAATCAATGGTCAAAAGAAAAAAGTTAAGTCTTATAATAGAACTGATTTACTACAGATTCTATCTATGATTAAAGATAAAAGAGTATTAATCATTATAGATGAAGCTCAAAAGATTAATACTGGTAAGAGTCTAATGAGCGAAGGGTTTGCTCAGCTGATCAACTCATCTGCTCACAGATCAATGGTCCTGGCTCTTACAGCTACTCCATACACCACTAGCCCACTGAATATCAGAAACATTTTTGAAGTTATCGCTCCTGGTATTCCAGACGTTAGCAGTCTCTCTAGAGATGCTTTCAAACTTTTGTACGGTAAAGATATCAGCTATTACCGGAATGGTTATGTGAATGAGATGTATGTAAAAGAATGGGATCGTGCCAAGCTTCCACTGCTCGGTAAAAAGCATGAAGACTGGACACACATCGCAATGAAGAGCGATCCAACCATTCGTGCTCAGTTCCCAGAAAACATTGCCAAGCGTGTTCTTTACGATCTCAGCGATAGTGACCGCGAGATTTACGACTGGGCAGAGCGTGTTGCACGTGAGCGTTACAACCCCGATAACGTTGCTGCCAGTTGGTCCAGCATTGATACACTCAGGATGATCTGCAACACCACAGCTGGACTAAAGACCAGTGACGGAAAGTTTTCCAAAGAGATTCATGCTCAGTTCGGTGACCAACTGGATATTCAACACAGTGCAAAATACCAGTTGATTGAAAACAGCATGGAGAGCTACATTGAGAACGGTGAAAAGGCAGTACTGTTCAGCTTCTGGACCAACGGCACACTGTTCCCCTACTATGAAGAGCTCAAGCGCAGGTTTGGTAATGACATCCCGGTGCTGGCAATCTGGGGAGTTGGTATGGATACTGAAACAGCTGCCAGGAACATCAAAACGTTCAATGAGACACGTGGTGGTGCTATCCTGATCACCAGTGATGTTCTACAAGAGGGTGCTAACCTGTACGCACCATACCTGTGGAACATTGAGATTCCCAGGACTTATGCTGAATACAAGCAGCGTAAGGACAGGATCAATCGTGCAGACAGCAAGAGCAAGGGCATCAGCCACACCTGGACATACCGTGCAGTTGCGAGTGATACCATTGAAGAACGTGTTGACAGCAAGGTACTACGCCGTAGGGCTGAAGCAGCAGCCATCCGTGGTGTGGTTGACGAGCTGGTAGACATGGATGATACAGTTGACATGACCCCACAAGGGTTACTGTTCTAAGGAGAGTGCAATGAACAAGACACAGCAGCAGATCGTTGATGACATCACGGAATACATCACCAGCGGTCAAACACACAGTACCCTGGTGGGCATGCAGTTCACCGTTGGGCACAAGCCTGATGATGAGCATAAGGCAAGACAGTACGCAGAGTACATTGTTGACCTGATTAAATCTGCTGAAAATTACCGGCGAAGCAATGTAAAGTCGGGTAAGACCCGTGCCAAGTAACGAGGGGTTCCCCCTCCTCGAAGGGCCTGGTCTTCCTCGGGAGTTGCAGTCGGCGTCTGACCTAGACTCCTCCCGAGGCCCTTCCAGCTCCATTGATTACGACTGGCACGATCTGTCAGCCTGTAAGGATCTTGATACCGACAAGTTCTATGTTGGTCGTGGTCAGAAGGTATGCCAGCAAGTTGTTGATGCATGCTTATCTTGCCCGGTAAAGCCTGATTGCCTTCAGCATGCGCTTGAGCATGAAGAGTACGGATACTGGGCTGGCACTAACCCTGTACAGCGTGAAAAGATCCGCAAGGAGACAGGCGTACAACTTCAGCCAATTAACTTTGATTTCCTGGAGCGTCAGAACCTGCTAGAAAAAGCTATGTTGCAACAGTCCTTGACTCGTTCGGCGCTACCAACTATAATGAACACTAGCGAATTGGTTAGTAACTATTACTATCCTGATGAGATAAGCTTTGAGGAGCTATTCTATGAATAAGATCAAGGTGCTTGCATGGGGAGATTACGCATGCTCAACTGGTTTTGGTACAGTGATGCGCAACATCATGGGCGAGATTCACAGTACGAACAAGTACGATATCGATGTGGTGGGCGTGAATTACGATGGTGGCCCTTACGATACCAAGAAGTGGCCTGGGCGTTTGTGGCCAGCTATCAGTGCACTACGCACACAAGGACCATACGGTGACGTGTTCGGACGCCAAGTATTCCTTGATCTACTGAATCAGGGTGACTATGACTTGGTGTTCATTGTTCAGGACACCTTTATTGTTCTCCCCATTGTTCAGCACATCCTTGAGCTTCAACGTAACAAGCCTAATGGCTTCAAGACTATCTACTACTACCCATTCGATTGCGCTCCACCAGATGAATGGGTCACACAATGTGTAGCCAGTTTTGACTACCCAGTGGCATACACTGAGTACGCAAAGAATGAAAGCAGGAAGATTGTTGGAGGTTTCGCTGACAAGCAGCATGTAATCTATCACGGAACCAATACAAAAGACTTTTTCCCGTTAACTGCAGAGCAGAAGCTGATTGCGCGTAAGAACGTATTCCCTGAGCAGCTGCAAGACAAGTTCATCATCACCAATGTCAACCGTAATCAAGGTCGCAAGGATGTATCACGCAGCCTGATGGTTATGAAGGAGCTACGTGACCGTGGTATAGACGATGTGTATCTGTATATGCACATGCAAGAGACAGACTTTGGTGGTAGCCTGTTGAACATGGCAAGATCTGTTGGCCTGCAGTTTGAGAAGGACTTCACATTTCCTAATCCTCAGCAGTTCGGTGCACATAGTGGCTTCCCAATCGAGATGCTCAATCAGATCTATAACGCCAGTGACTGCTACCTGACAACAACTCACGGTGAGGGCTGGGGTCTTACGATCACTGAGGCCATGGCAACCAAGCTACCAGTAGTAGCACCAGATAACACCAGCGTTCCTGAGATCCTGGGCCATGACCGAGGCTGGCGAGTGCCTAGCGGGCATACACCCAGTCACTGGATCATCAAGGAGAATGACAACGAGCGCATGCGTCCACTCATGGATGTATCTGGAGCAGCAGACGCAATCGAGTACATTAAGAATAATCCTGATGAAGCTAAGCGTCGTGCAGATAACGCATACAATTGGGCTGTTTCACAACGTTGGACAGATGTATGCAAGGACTGGAAGTCATTGTTCGGTGAAGCCAAGGCAAGCCTGGACAAGAAGCGATCATTCATTAATAGCCTGACAGCTAAATAATATGAAACTGTGCTACAAGATACTGCATCTTGAATCAGCTGTTGATCGTCAGCATCTGTATGAGCATGCATGCTCTACACTTGCTCAATTTGATCAGCTTGATTCTCCTAATTTTTATCTTGCAAGCATGGATAGGTCAGCAGAGTTCGTAACTCAGAACGCTGAGCTTCTTAACTTCGATCCGAATGGTTTCAATGATCCAGCGACGTATTGGCCAATGGGCTGGAAACGTGGTGAGCTAGCAGTATGGGTGGCGTACTATCGTGCCTGGAAAGCTTTTCTAGACACAGATAATGATTACCTGTTGTTGGGCGAAGATGATTTAAGCTTCAAGCCATTTTTTGTTCCACTGCTAGAGTATAATATCGATCTTTTACCAGATGGTTGGGATATATTCTCAGCGTTCTGCCCCAGTGGTCAGGTGTTCAAGTATCGTGAAGAAAAGCACAGCTTTGATAAAGGTCCTCTGTGTAGAGCCTATCAGGATCATCACTTGCTATGTTATGTGCTCAGCCGTAAGGGTGCACAAGAGCTGGTGGAACGAGCTGAGTCACATCTGATATGTAATCCAGTCGACTGGTTTATTTTCTATCAGAGTGATATACTAGATGTTTATACTGTCAAGCCAAGTGAAGAGCAGGGTATCATATCGATAGATGTTGGTACAACTATTAACCATACAACCAGACAGCCGATACCAGATCTACTATATGATACAACATTGCCAAGGATAGATAACTTCAAGCGATGGCATGAGGCCAACAATAATGAATAATAAACTAGAAATACAACTTGTTGGAGATACATTCTCTGATTTTAATAATGGCAACCTGGGGTATTCTGTATTTAGGAAGTCAGCAAAGAACGTTGCCTGGACACAAGATAATCGTGACGCCGTATTCTATATTGATATGAGTATCCCGTTGGCGCTGACCAATAAAAGTAGCCAGCGCAAGTTTGCCTGGTTACTCGAGTCACGTGCAATTATTCCACAAGTATACAACTGGGTTATTGCTAACCTGGAAGAGTGCCTGGCAACGTTTGAAGTTATTTTCACCTGGGATCAACAGCTGTTAATGTTGAGTGACAAGTTCAAGTGGGTACCAGCTCAAGGCTTTTGGATCAAAGAGCCACGGATTTATGACAAGAGCAAGCTGGTGTCTTTCATCTCTTCAACCAAGATGTACTGTGCTGGCCACCTGGTTCGGCTCAAGTACGTGCAAGAGCTCCGTGACTACGTTGACCTGTATGGTCGTGGCTTTAACGAAGTTGAGAACAAAGAAGACGCTCTGTGCGATTACATGTTCTCTGTCGCAATTGAAAACGATGTTCGTGAGACGTACTATACAGAGAAGATCCTTGACTGCTTTGCTACCGGCACGATCCCTGTGTACCTGGGAGCTCTAGACATCGGCAATCTTTTTAACTTAGAAGGCATCATCTCTATCGATGATTTCTTTATGATCAGCCCTGACCTGTACCATAGCAAGCTTGATGCTATCAAGGATAATCTAGAGCGTGTGAAGAAGATGGAGATCCTTGAAGACTTTATCTACGAGCGATACCTGGCGGATATGCTATGAGCAAGCAGTGTTTGATCAACCAGCCACTTGGTCTGGGCGACATCCTCTGGGTGCAAGGTTTAGTAGATCATTTTATTGATTCTGGATACGATGTGGTCTATCCAGTAGGCGATGTATATTATAATATGCTAACCGAATACATTGACAAGCCTGGCTTGTCATGGTACCATGAGCACGATGACTATCCAATGAAACAGGTCTTTGGCATCACCACACCACTAAAGAATGAAACACAGGTGTATCTGCCGTTGCAGTATGCCGATAGGCATGTAAATGGTCCATTGCTGTTGACCAAGTACTTGTTTGCTGAAGTAGATATCCCAGCGGACTATCGTAATCACTTTGATATAAAGCGTAATTATGATCGTGAGCAAACATTGATCGATACTTATGGTCTACATGATGACTACATATTGATTAATGAATGCTTTGCAACAAAACCGTCTACACTACAAAGAAATATTGTTGTTGATACAAACTTGCCAGTGCATAGAATGAGCATTGAACAGGATGAAGCTAATGGTTTTCATGTGTTTGACTGGATAGGTGCTTTGCAAAAAGCCAAAGCAGTTCATACAGTCCAGACATCAATATGCTTGCTAATGGACAAGTACTGTGATAATGATATGCATGTGTATGAGCGTCGGGTCGAAGGCTGGCCACGCACTTTCCATAATGAAATAGAAAATGTATACAAGAACTCACGCTGGGTGTACGAGGATTGATAACCATGGAAACTATTGGTAATCTTATTGATAAGCTAACGGTTACAAACATACGTATCTGGATGGCAGAAGATATAAAACGAGATGCTAGTGCTTCTGACAAAGAAATAGCTGACGCTACTCGCTTGACGAACGTTTGTAACCAGCAGCGCAACGATCTTATTCAAGCCATTGATGAGTCTATTAATCACATGGTAAAAACAGGAACGCTACAAAAGTTATACGGACAAGGTTCCAACAAATTATATGGTAAGGGCAAGTAATGAAAGAGCTTTTTGACTTAGGAGAGTTGTACGTATCAGACTTTGTTAAGCCTGGTGAAGACTACCGTGCTGGCCGGGTTGGATTGAAGATGGTGTTCGATGAAGAACGTCAAGCTGCACGCCTGGAACAAGTAACACCGGGTGAGTTCATGTATGGTCGTTATTGGTACCGTTCTGGTATCAATGCAACTATGACTAATGAGCTTAAAGGTATTGTTGAGTCCGTTCATGCCACCTACAAGATGCCAGAAGCACCGGTATGGCTGGACATCGCTTGTAACGATGGGACATTGCTTAGCTTTGTACCCAAAGAATACATCCGCATTGGCATTGACCCGGTAGATGATAGCTTCAAGGCAGAATCATCAAAGCATGCTGACGTTATCGTTCAAGACTACTTCTCTAAAGATGCATACCGCAACTCATCTTTAGGTGCAATGAATGCTGATGTTGTAACTATCATCGCCATGTTCTATGACCTTGAGCACCCTGATATTTTTCTGCAAGAGCTTGCCAGTGTTATGAATGATAACGGTCTGCTTGTTGTACAGATGAGCTACACTCCACTAATGATTGAGCAGATGGCTTTTGATAATATCTGCCATGAGCACCTCTACTACCACTCGCTGGCATCGATCAAGAAACTATTCAACGAGAACGGTTTTCAGATTGTAGATACTCAGCTCAACGATATTAACGGTGGATCTTTTCGTGTATATGCAATGAAGCAGGGTGCAGACATCACCCGCTTTGGCACACAACCATACAGAGATGTGTGCAGCTACCGAGTTAACTCTTTACTTGAGTATGAACAAGCCCGTGGATATAACACACCAGAAGTGTGGGCTGGATTCTACCAACGGTTGCTAGAACTCAAGGAGCAAACTTACAACTTTATCAAGCAGGCAAAGGCTGAAGGCAAGACAGTATGGGGCTATGGTGCAAGCACCAAGGGTAACACGCTATTGCAATACTTTAATCTTGATCACAACTTGATCGATGGCATTGCTGAGCGTAGCCCGTACAAGTTTGGCTTGAAAACTGTTGGCACTGAGATCCCAATCTACAGTGAGGAAGAGATGCGCGCAGCTAATCCAGACTACTTGCTCGTGCTACCCTGGCATTTTATCAATGAGTTTGTTGAGCGTGAGCAAGAGTACCTACGCAATGGTGGTAAGTTCATTGTTCCTTGCCCAAAGTTTGAAGTTATTGGTTACTAATGAAAAGAATACAGCACTCACTCAGTCAAGCTGGTCAAGATTCATTCGTAATGAATATGCTGGGTTGGAAAACCAATGGTTTTTATCTAGAGGTCGGAGCTGGATTCTATTATAATTTATCTAATACGTACGCACTCGAGAAAGAGTATGGTTGGGATGGCGTATCTCTAGAGTTTGATCCTAACATGTGCTACGATTTTAATGAAAATCGTAACAATCCATGTCATTGCATTGATGCAACTACTGCTGATTATGATCAACTTCTGTCTTCGTGTAACGCACCACAGCAAATCGATTACCTGCAACTGGATATAGACCCTACGAAGAACACACTGCAAGCTTTAAAGCAAATCCCACTAGACAAATACAGGTTCAGCGTCGTGACGTTTGAACACGATTTATATAATGATCCTGGTAATAAGCAGCACAAGCTAGATGCATGTGATATCCTAACTGGTGCTGGCTATCAACTTGTTGTATCGAACGTGTCGTGCAACGATAGTGGCGGTGGAGCATTTGAAGACTGGTACGTTGATCCAAAAGCTGTACCAGAAAGCATATGGCGACAAGCAATAAATAGTGATGTTCATTGTTCAAGCCTGTTCGAATAAGGAGGGTCTATGAAAAAAGCTTTGGTACTTGGTGCCGGTGGATTCATTGGCAGTCATATGGTTACTCGCTTAAAGAGCGAGGGATACTGGGTGCGTGGTGTCGATATAAAATACCCAGAGTTTAGCAGTACAACAGCTGATGACTTTAGGATCGGTGACCTGACTGATCCTCGTGTGGTGAATATCGTAACGCAACATGAAGGTGACACGTTTGATGAGATATACCAGTTTGCTGCTGATATGGGTGGAGCTGGTTACATCTTTAGTGGTGAACATGATGCTGATGTTATGCATAATTCAGCTACAATAAATCTTAATGTTGTCAATCGTGTCAGAGAAATCAATGAGTTCACTGGCAAGCACAAGACTACAATTTTTTACAGTAGCAGCGCATGCATTTACCCTGAGTATAATCAGCTAGACCCTGATAACCCTAACTGCAGCGAGGACAGTGCCTATCCAGCAGCACCAGACAGTGAGTACGGTTGGGAGAAGCTGTTCAGTGAGCGATTGTATTTATCATACCATCGCAATTATGGCATCCCTGTTCGTATCGCAAGGTTCCATAATATCTTTGGTGTGGAAGGAACTTGGCATGGTGGCAAAGAGAAAGCACCTGCTGCTATGTGCCGTAAAGTAGCAGAAGCTAATGATGGTGACACAATTGAAATCTGGGGCGATGGTAAGCAAACAAGAAGTTTTCTTTATATCGATGAATGTATTGAAGCAGTTCGCAGGCTGATTATGAGTGACTTTACTGGTCCGGTTAACATCGGCAGTGAAGAGATGGTAACGATTAATCAGCTTGTTGAAGTTGTTGCTAAGGTAGCTGGGAAAACAATTAACATCAATCACATTGATGGGCCTCTTGGGGTGCGTGGTCGCAATAGCGACAACACACTGATCAAAGAAAAGCTTGATTGGACATATACCATGTCACTCGAAGAAGGTTTGCGTAGAACCTATGAATGGATTAACAAGCAGGTGCACCATGGTACACAAGACTGAAGTAGACACAGACAGCGAAGGCGTCAAGCACTGCCTGAACTGCAGGCGACAGGCATTCCGTATTCACTTTGACTGGTACTGCACCTGTCAAGAGCAGCGAGATGCCAGGATGGACTTTGAGCAGTGGTTGAACTATGGCGTGGAGAACGGCTACTGTAGTGAGCAGTTCTGCAACACACACGATGGGTACCCTGTGCATCCCACTGAAGAGCAGGCCTGGGATAGAGGTGACGATCCTTGCATGCATCTGGTAAGGTTGGGTAGCATGGATGATTGGGAGTACGATTACATGCCCCTGTAACTCAGTTGGTAGAGTGATTTAATTCATACTTGTACTTGCACTAGTAGCCACAGGAGAGTGGCTATGACTACTAGAACATCAGAGCAAGTAATATGCAGTAGAACTGACTGTAGCAATGTATATAAAAGATATGCCTATCAAGTAAAAAAGAATATAGGATTATACTGTTCTCAAAGCTGCGCAGCTAGAGCACAGCATTCAGTTAGGTACTCCAGTTATGTACCATCACCAAAACCATGTTTATACTGTGGTGCCTACAAAGGTGATAACAATAAAAATGCATATTGTAGAAATTGTTTTAATATAAAATCTGCTACTAGAAAATTTGGTTTGACTATTGCTGATTACTACAGTATGCTAGAGGGTCAAAACCATCGCTGTGGAATATGCAAGATCGATAGGTGCTCTACTGGTAAAAACTTTTGTGTTGATCACGATCACAAAACTGGTAGCGTTAGAGGGTTACTGTGCTATAGTTGCAACATCAGACTAGGATGGTATGAAAAAAAGAAAGAATCAATAGAAGAATATTTAACCTCCTGAAACATTAAAGTGATGTACGGGACTTTTAATCCTGAAAAGAGGGGGCGGTACCCTCCAGGAGGACAACAGTATACGGAATGTAGCTCAGCTTGGTAGAGCGCTGCGTTTGGGACGCAGATGTCGCAGGTTCGAATCCTGTCATTCCGACGCAGTAGAATGGGTCAGTGTCCGAGCGGCCAAAGGAAGCGGTCTGTAAAACCGCCGCGTAAAGCTACGTAGGTTCGAATCCTACCTGGCCCACAGAAGCCCTAGTATCCCAACAGGCAGAGGAGGAGGACTTAAAATCCTTGTAGTGTGGGTTCGAATCCCACCTGGGGCACAGAGCCCTGATGGCGGAATAGGCAGACGCGCCAGGTTTGATATGCCCCCGTGGTGAAATAGGTAAACACGTTACCCTTAGGAGGTAATGACCGTAAGGTCTTGTCAGTTCGAGTCTGACCGGGGGCACAATATAAAACAATGTAAACAATGTAAAAGTGTATACATTGAAAACAGCAGCACACAAGAAAAAATAATGGTATACTCCGCGGGGTGAAGGTTCAAGTCCCCCTCAGGGTACGGAGGTAACAATGACAACTAAAGATATACGATGGGCAGCAAGGATCATCCTGGAACTGGCCAAGGTACCGGTACAGCCCAAGCTGATCGATGCATTCGTAAACTATGACGCTAACAAGATGTGGGTGAAGAGTGTGTTGAAGACAGCAGCACCGGCTGCTAGTGTGATGAGCAACCCGTACTACTACGAGGCAATCGAGATCTTGCGGCAGAACGGGATCAGCGATAACATCTACGACACAGGGAGTTAGCCATGCATCACGAGACCTGGTGGAGCATTCTCACCGATCCCAATCATCTGATTGCGGAAAGCATTGTGAGTGTGATAGAAGAGATCATTGTGTTCACACTGGGTTACTACCTGGGTCGTAAACGGATCTGGCAGAAGATTCACAAGCAGTTCGACAAGGAGCATGACATCACCCACTAGAATATGCCCCTGTAGCTCAATGGATAGAGCAAGTGGTTTCTACCCACTAGGTTGCGCGTTCGATTCGTGCCAGGGGTACACCCGCCGAGATAGCTCAGTTGGTCAGAGTGCTTTACTTGTAATAAAGATGTCGTGGGTTCGAATCCCACTCTCGGCTCCATGGAAAATACAATCAAAGTACATAACGATGGGTTCGTCACACTGTTAGACAGCAGTGCCAGTGACCTGGACGTGGTTAACGCTGCACGCGTGTCTTTCCATACCAGCCATGAACAGATGGAACCTGGCGATGACAAACTGATCGGTTACCTTATGCGTAACCGGCATGGTTCACCATTCGAACACACCTACTTCAAGTTCTGTGTTCGTCTGCCAATCTTTGTGGCCAGGGAATGGATCCGTCATCGCATTGGCAACTCATTCAATGAGGTGAGCGGTCGTTACACCGAGATCGACATGGGCTACTATGTTCCTGACCGTGATCACATCCGCAAGCGTGTTGGCAAGCCAGGAGCCTACGAGTACGAAGTCATGAATGAACCTGCTATCGCAGGGCTGATTGACTCAGCGTCAAGCAGTGCATTCCAGGGCTACAAAACTCTGCTAGCATGTGGGGTAGCACCAGAGCTGGCACGCATTGTACTGCCAGTGAACGCATACACTGAATGGATCTGGACAGTGAACGCCAGGTCATTGATGGCGTTCTTGAGCCTTAGAGCAGAGCGGCATGCACAACAGGAGATTCAGGACTATGCTCGTGCTGTCGAAGAGTTTTTCAAACAAGCCATGCCGGTAACATACGAGGCATGGAACGAGAATGGTAGGGTCGCACCATGAACAACTATGCACCATACGAACTGGTAATGAAGCACTCACCAATGATCCAGGCACAAGGCGCTGGCACTAGCGTTAGCCTGTGCCGTGGTTGCGCAGGGCCAAACGGCGTGTACAATATCTCATGGCCATGCGATGCAGTGCAGATCTGGGGCCTGCTCACAGAGATCCCACTAGAGTTTGACACTGATGCAGAACGTGGTAAGATCACGTACGTCAACTAAAAGAAAGGCAAACAAATGACATTAAAAGCTGGTGATTACGTAGCAATCGAAATTGGAAAGATTATTGGCTTTACTTCTGATGGTAAAGCAGTAGTAGAGTTTTCATCATTCCCAGATGATTTACAGGCTTATGACACAGAAGATTTGTATCTCTTTTCTCCACCTGAAGAGTAGCAATTTTTAGGACATTTAGCTCAGTTGGTTAGAGCATCTGGCTTACATCCAGAGGGTCGGGGGTTCGAGTCCCTCAATGTCCACTCCAAGTAAGAAAGGAAAACATGGAAATTAAACTCAGCGTCAGTATAGGAGCAACTCTCCAGGTCAACAATGCCAAAGGAGAGTGGGACTGGATTAAGCCGGTCATTCTGCGTCCGAAAAAGTGAGCTCCACCGAACCGCGCATTAGCGTCTTCACGCCGAGCCACCGTCCAACGTTCCTGAATGAATGTTTTGACAGCCTCGTAGCTCAGACCTTCTCCGATTGGGAGTGGGTTGTTGTGATGAACAATGGAGCCAACTGGCGTCCGCCGGTTGCTGATCCTCGGGTTCGAGTGTTGCAGAACAACGATCTGCATGGTGTTGGAGCGGCAAAGCGTTATGCCTGCGAGCAAGCTCGAGGTGAGTTCTTGTTGGAACTCGACCACGACGACTTGCTGGCTCGAGAAGCCTTGGCTGAAGTGGTCGCTGCGTTTGATGCCAATCCATCGGTTGGTTTCGTCTTCAGTCAGTTCGCACAGATTAATGAAGATGGTTCACGAAACGATCAGCGTTTCAACCCGGCCCACGGTTGGGAGTACACCGAAGTCGAGGTGAACGGCCAATCAGTGTTGCAGTGCAACTCAATGTTGCCCTACCCGCAGAACGTCTCCTACATCTGGTACGCACCGAACCACCTCCGAGCCTTTCGCAAGACCACCTACGACGCTGCTGGTGGGTACAACCCTGAGCTGACGGTGCTCGATGACCAAGACCTGATGTGCCGGCTGTTCCAGCACACGGCGTTCCACCTCATCGACCAGTGCCTCTACCTCCAGCGGGTCCACTCGAGGAATACTCAATCCGATCCAATGATCAACCAGGCGATCCAAACCGACACGGTTGCCCTGTATGACTCCTACGTCGAAGGCAATGCGCTGGCGTGGGCGAAGCGTGAGGGCCTGCTTGCCCTCGACCTCGGTGCGGCCCACAACAAGCACCCCCAATACTTAGGGGTTGACCAGTACGAGCGTCCAGGCGTGGACATTGTTGCCGACGTCACGAAGGGCTTGGATCTTCCTGACAATTCAGTTGGTGTCATTCGGGCTAAGGACTTCCTCGAGCACATTCCCGACAAGGTGACCTTGTTCAATGAACTCTACCGAGTGCTTGCCCATGGTGGATTGCTGTTGTCGCTCACTCCGAGCAGTGACGGTAGGGGAGCGTTCCAAGACCCAACTCATGTGGCCTACTACAACGAGAATTCGTTCTGGTACTTCACGGATCGCAACTACGCCAACTTCGTGCCGCAGATTCAGACTCGGTTCCAAGTGAGTCGCCTCGTGACTTTCTTTCCGAACGACTGGCATCAGCAGCACAATATTTCCTACGTGAATGCGAACCTGATTGCCATCAAGGATGGACCTCGCCAGGGTGGCATTCTGTCGATTTAACGGCTTCATCAAACAAGGCCGTGGAAATCCTTAAGGTCAATGGCATAGTGGTCAATCTCTACTCTTACTAAAAGTTGCACTCGAACAAGGTAACCACTATACTAGAACTATAGGCCTTGGTAGCTCAGTTGGTTAGAGCATCTGGCTTACATCCAGAGGGTCGGGGGTTCGAGTCCCTCAATGTCCACTACAAGTAAAAAGGATTAGTATGGAACGTGTTCAGTTAGAAAACTCTGATGTCTACTTGATGGTTCATGACAGCGATCAGTGCAATGGGCAACAGTGCACCATTCACAACATATCTGATCATTCCATGCGGTCTTTTCCACAGCACTGGAGAACTGACCGTGGTATCATGGAACGCATCTGCACTCATGGTATTGGTCATCCTGATCCAGATGAGTACAGGATCACAGAGCTCAAAGAGACCAGCGTGCACGGTTGCGATGGGTGCTGTGGTAGTGTAGAGTGGGACAAGGAGCAGTACAACCCACTCGCAGTATTTATGGACTGTCCACAGTGTGGTTCAGACCTCAAGCCAGAGCATGCTCACTACAAGTGTGGTGGATGTGGTTGGCGGGACAGCTGCTGCGACTAAAGTCTGGAAGCATGCCTGAGTGGCCGAATGGGACGGTTTGCTAAACCGTTGAGTGTGCAAGCGCTCCGTGGGTTCGAATCCCACTGCTTCCGCCAGCATTAACAACAAGTAAGGAGCAACATGGAACCATACAAGTATGAGCTGGACATGGATTACAAGCCAGCTGACGTGAAGGGCAAGATGGAAGGCATTGGCAAAAGCATTGCTGGCATCTATTTATTCAACAAGATCAGAAAGATTAGCAAGAACCAAAAAGAATTTCTTCTGGAAGAGCCAGAAGATTTTTCTGAACTACCAGAAGACCAGCAGATAGTTACTGTTAACGAATACGTTTTCTATGAGGCAGGCATCCAAAAGCTGGAGAGTTCACTCTCAGAACTGTTGGATAGATACCTTGAGCACTGTCCTACCCCTGATGGTGATATCATCGACAGGGCACTGTATGCTCTTAGCCTCATCAACTACGTCAAAGGAACAGAGGAAGAAAATGGAACTGAAGCTTAATGTAAGTATTGGCGCAACTCTTCAGGTGCGCAACTCCAAAGGTGAGTGGGACTGGATCAAGCCAGAGGTTGGCTGTGAGATCAAGCTGGTTGATGGTGAGATCGTAGTCGATGCTTTGCAAGACCAGTTCTCTGCCATGTGGGATGACGTTGTTGGGCCACAGTTCGCCAGCGTTGTCAAAGAACTTATAAGTGAGCAGCAGCCAGCTGTTGCTAGCAAACCAGCTCCCGTCGAACGCAACCCCGACAGTGACCTGGCACCAGTGACGGATGACTACGAGTACTAAACCGTTAGTGCTTGTCCATGTCCTAGTGAAGGACAAGGAACATACACTACCGTTCTACCTGGAAACATTAGAGCAGTGGTCCTATCCTAAGGATAGGATCATTCTCTATGTTAAGACTAATAACAACCAGGATAGAAGTCGTGAGATCCTGTCAGAGTGGACAGCCAAAGTGTCTGACCTGTACAAAAAAGTTATATTTGAAGACTATGATCTACAAGCTCCTATAACTAAATACACCACTCATGAATGGAATGCTGACAGGCAGCGTGTTATGCGAGCCGTGCGTACCAAAGGCTTTATCGCAGCTGTAGAAGAAGGCTGTGATTATTATTTTACTAGCGACGTTGACAATTTCCTGGTTCCAGAAACCCTGGATGCTATGGTAGAAGCCAACATGCCTGTGATCGCTCCCATGCTAAGCTATGCATGCGATGAGAATGAAGCGTCCGGCCCGTTCCCCAGTAACTCTACATACAGCAACTTTGATGTAACTGTGATGGACTGTGGGGATACCCACAATACAAACGGTGACTTTGATACGTTTTACTATACTATTTTGCAACGGCAGATTATTGGACTGTTCGAGGTGGGTATAGTACACTGTACATATCTTATACGCAGTGATGTGTTTGACAGAGTCAGCTACCAGAATGGTCATCCCGAAGGTTGCGAGTACATAACGTTTGCTTACAATCTGAGAATCTATGGCATACCACAGATCATTGATAACCGTAGGGTGTACGGTTGCCTGACTGCTAAAGAAGAAAACGTAGACTATTGTAGAGCATACCTGGAAAGGTTAAAGAAGGAATACCTATGACTGTTATCGCTGCTGCAATCACGCGTAAAGATGGTGTTGTTATCGTTGGTGATTCCGAACTAACCTGGGACTACACCAAGGATGATGATGGTTCGAGCAAGCTGTGGGTAGCACCGCAGCATCGGTTTATCTTTGGTGGCTGTGGTAACGTACGTTCCATGCAGGTGATCAAGCACTGGGTAGACTGGCCACACTTCCGTGATGACCATGACGTTGAAGAGTTTATGGTGAAAGAAGTTGTCACCAGGATGCGTGAAGCACTGCAGTATCATGGAGCTATGTCAGTGAGCAAGCGCACCGAGAGTTTTGATGGTAGCATCATCATGGCCTGGCAAAACAACCTGGCAGTGATTGATGATTCCTTTGGTGTTGCAATCCCTGCCAGTGGGCGCTATGCTATCGGTAGTGGCATCAGCGAAGCCCTTGGAAGCCTGGGTAACACCGGGCCATGGACCAAGGGTGATGTGATTGAAGCAGCAAGACGTGCTACACTGACAGCACTAGGAGTTGGTGGCCCGTTGTGGGTTACTACTACAAGGTCTCTACAAGTAGAGCAAATCCAGTAAGGAGAAAACAATGAAGTACATCATGCCAAAGCGCAAGGACGAAAAGCTGTCGCTGATCCCAAGCTTGGTACCAGAAGAATCAACACTCACCAGTCGTGCTGCAAACCGCAAGCTCAGCGAAGAGAACGTGAACCTGGCTGACATTGATGGTGTGCTTACCAGCGTGTACGAGATCATCGGCATGACTGATACCACCATTGTCAGCAATGCCACGCCAGTGCATATCGATCTCATGGCAGAAGAACTTGTCGCAGTGCGTAATGCCAAGGATTTAATCGAAGGCCGTGAGAGCGCACTCAAGGCGTATGCCACTGATATTATCAACTACCGAATCAGTGCTACCGGAGATGACCCATCAGAGAAGAGTGGCTTTCTGGTCAGTCCTGATAACGGTATCAAGATCAGCAAGGAAGTCAGCGGTGGCAAGCTTACTGTGGATGTTGATCTGCTCAAGACCGTGCTGGATGCAGAACAGTTCAAGAGCGTGACCAATATGGTCACTACTCACACCACCACTGAGTTCGCTGATGGTAGTGTTGAGATGAGCAAGACCACCACGTACGAGCTCAATGAAGAAGCTCTGGAAAAGCAACTGGCCCTGGGCACAGTTGGCATGGAGCAGATTGTCAAGGCAGCTACGCCTGGCAAGATCAAGACGGCTGTGTATGTCAGAAAGCTCAAGTAGTAGAAAGAGGGTCATCCCCATTCGGGATGATGAACTGCTGTTCAACACCACGATGGCTGCTGCATTCTTTGACATGACAGCCAACGCCCTCAGAAAGAAAGAGAAGTACCTGTTTGATAATCAGGCCAATCCCATTGTCGCTCACCGCACCGAAAGCAATCGCCGTAGGTACAGTCTGAACGATATCCTCAGGATTGCACACGCTCTGCGAAGAGCTGATAAGATGACGGACAGACAGCTCAGGCTGATAGTGCTAAGAGTAGATGCCTTCAAGGAACCAGTCAAGAAACACCGACTGCGTTACCGCAAGGGCCGGAACGTGATGGAGTAGAGGACATGCGAGTAGGATTCTGTTGTAAGTACATCGGTGACGACGAGTGCAACATGCGCTCCACCACAGTTGCCTGGCTTAACCGCCAGACCATGCGTGATGCTGAGATCCGTATGCGTGAGATCATGCACCACAACCTGGCAGCCATTGAGAAGCTGATCCGTAACGTTGGCGCAGGGCCAGAGATCACCCGTATGGTTCGCCTGGGCAGTGACATTCTGCCCATGTATACTCACGAGGTTTGGCAGAAGTTCTGGCAGAAGCCAGACATTCAAGTCATTATTGCTGACAGGTTCAAGCAGATCGGTGACCTGGCACGTGAGCTTGACGTTCGCCTGTCATTCCACCCAGGTCAGTTCACCGTGCTTGCCAGTGACAAGCAAGATGTGGTAGAGCGTTCCATCCATGAGTTCGAGTACCACTGTGACATGATCCGCTGGATGGGATACGGACAAAAGTTCCAGGACTTCAAGTGCAACGTGCACATCAGCGGCGCGCAGGGTGCACAGGGCATTATCGATGTTCTCCCACGTTTGTCAACAGAAGCACGCAACGTGATCACCATCGAGAATGACGAGATCAGCTGGGGTCTTGACGAATCGCTCAAGCTGGCAGAGCACTGCGCACTGGTGCTGGATATCCACCACCACTGGGTCAAGGAAGCAGAGTTCATTCAGCCGGATGACCCACGTGTGCAGATGGTTATCGATAGCTGGCGTGGTCAACGACCAGTGATCCACTTCAGCTCGCCTCGTGAAAACATCCTTGATAACTACCGTGCCGATGCTCTTCCAGACCACGCACAAATGCTCAGCGATGGTCACAACCGCATGGCAATGCGAGCACACAGCCAGTACTACACCAACAGTGCGCTGGTCCAGTGGGCTGGCACCTTCATGCCACAGTTCGATATCCAGACAGAGAGCAAGGCAAAGAACCTGTCACGTGACCGGTTCCTTCGTGAGCTAGGCCACCTGGATGCTGAATAGCAGCTGGATCGTCAACCCTTCACTAGACATGGCAACTGTCTTAGAACAGTATGGCAGGTTTCTTTCGTCTGACTACCGCGTGCTTTTTGAAAGCTTAGAAGTACCAAGCATCTTTGAAGAGGACCTCACCCCGTCAGGCAGAAGATTTGTTATTGTTGGTGGCGACGAGAACCCAGGCGTATTCGCTAAGAGCATCTTTCTTTGTGCTAAGTTATCTGGTGCTGAGAGCATTGACATCAGAAGCCCTCACCTGGATGATATGTTCCTGGCACAGAATGTTCTAGAGCATCATGCTGATGGAATAGAATATAATGTTCACACACCATTCTTCGAAGGTATGGCCCTGAGTGACAGATGGTTCAACGCTCTGCAGCGTGCGACAGATATTATTGTTTATGGTAATGAAAATACTGTAAGCATGTACCGTGATTATGAAACAGTTGACAGAGCTGTGTGGGAATACCCGGAGCGATTTTCGTTTGGCATTATCAAGTCTGAGGATATAAGTTACGTTCTATCTGCTGAGATCTGTTTTGATTTCGTGGCTTACTATGGCCATGGTCGTCTTGCTCCAAAGTTTTATTTTGTCATTGGACCCATAACAAAAGATATTATCAAGATGATAAGCGGATGTATGGTCACAGTATTTGCTACTGCTGTAGAAGAGTACAGAGATAAGCTGCCATTTACTCGTAAGAGCGACTTCACAGAAAAATATATTAACTCCAAGTATGCGTCATACTATTTGAGAGTCAGCAGGTTGAGTGATAAGGATCTGTTTGAACCACTATATGGTGATGTCAGGCTGGTACAGGTGAATGACCTTGAAGAAATCAAAGAGTTCATTGTAAAATACAGGGACAGTATCAGCACTGTTGCAGTGCACTACGATGATGACGATACATTCGATGAGGTGTGTGATATGATGTTGCCAAGAGTTTGTGAGATCGGTGACATGCAGTTCCCAGACTTTTTTGAACAGTATGATATTGTTGATGATTTTGAAATCTATGTAAAATATGAGGAGGAATAGATGCTTAAGATGCTAGAAAAGAACAGTGCAATAATCAAGGTATGGTTGGTGGTGGTTATGACGTTGCTATTCATCATCACTCTGCCAGTGTTCATTGTTGTGCTGCCATTTGTAGCTGCATACAATCTTGTTGAGCACATCTACAAGCCAAAGCAAACAAACAGCAGAGTAAAAAAGCTGGACTTTGATCTTGGTCCAGATGTATTCGACAAGTGGTTCGGTAACATCAACTGGGAAAACCCGGAAGGAAAGTAAATATCATGAGTAAGTTAGCACAACCCGATGATCAGATGTTCGAAAGGAATCTGGCCATCATGTCATCACGCAAGAAAGAGATCAGAGTGTTCAGCGATGGTTTCATCTACGAGGGTTTCTTGTGTGGGCTGGACGAGAACTGGATTCAGATCTATGGGCACGAAGAGCTAGACCGTGAAGTGCCTGAGGTAAAGTGGCGCTTCATGCTGATCAGCCGTGGTAATGTGTCAGCGATTGGTCCGACAGGCCGTGACCTGGATGACTATGACAGTGAGACGCGCAACTGGATCAATGATAAGATCAGTACGTTTGCAGGCAGGTCAAGTGAGTTCAACGCAGTAAGGAGCACGAACCGTGGTAAGCGAGAAAACGTTTGATGGACAGCCCGGCGATTACGACAGCAACAGCTATGATGACTATGAAGAGCTGGAACAGCCCGACAACATCCAACAGCTGGTAACTGAAGTATCGCTGGCAGCGCCTACAGCCAAAGAGCTGCTGCTATATTTTGCCAACCGCTACAAGGAAGCACACGGCTTCGAGTACATTGTAGAGTGGGTGAAGGAGATCGCTATCTTCAAGAGCTTTATCGAACGCTACGGCGCTGACGCTGGGCCAATGATCGAGCTGTTGTTTGACAAGCATGCTGGCAAACTGGACAACATGGTATTGACAGTCACAGCTTTCACCAAGGGCAGCAAGTGGATTCAGGACAAGCTGTACATCGAGCTGCAGCAGAACCGGATCAAGAAAGAAAACAGGGTTAGTACAGAAGGGATAATGGCAACCGATGAGTTCCTTAACAGATTCGCTATTTGATTGGGGCAAGGACTACGTGGATCTCACGTATCAGTTCTTGAACGATGGTGACAAGGATTACCTAGAGCAAAAGTACCCACAGTTTGATAGTTTTAGTAAGGCTGGGTGCCCTACTTGTGAGGACAGAATCTGCGGCGATTGCAAGGCACAGCTGCAGTTGTACAAGCACTATCTACTGGCAGGTATTGGCCTGAACTACCAGCGCCTGGGATGGTCTGACTTCCACGGTGACCAGAAGGCACGTGATCTTGCACAGGTTTACCTTAGCCAGCACCGTGACTTCATCAAGGGTGGTATGGGTGTCATGTACACCGGCAGCTGGGGCACTGGCAAGACACTGCTCAGCAGCCTGATTGCCAAGGAGATGGTCAAGCTTGGCTATGATGTATACTTCGCCACGTTCACTCAGATGGTTGACGAGTTCACACGTGGTTGGGGTAGCAACGAGGACAAGATGCGTTTTGAGGCCAAGGTGGTCAAGAGCGACGTGTTCTTCCTGGATGACATTGGTAAGGAGTTTCGTACCAAGAACAACCTGAGCGAAGCAACCTTTGATCATGTGTTGCGTCAGCGTGCGCTAGACAACCGTCCAACGTTCATCACCACCAACATGACCATCGAAGAGTTGAACGAGGGCTATGGTAGTGCTATCTTCTCCTTGCTCAAGGAACGCATGATCGTACACAACATGGATGGTGTGGACTACAGAGAGTTTGCACGCAACCGTACGCTGGATGAGATTAAGACCGGACAAGTAAGAAAGATTATCTGATGGCAGACATTGAGAAGAGCCTTGTTAGACACTTTGTCAACCTGGAATCGTTCAACGATATCTGGAATAAGGGCGTGCGCAGTGAACACTTCTTCGATGAAGGAGTGAAGGAGTTGTTCGATTACAGCCTGGACTACTACATCCGTAGCGAGTTCAAGCAGACCATCACAGAAGATTTCCTAAAGACCAAGTTCGCTGACTACTTTGCCAGGAACGAATGGCCAGAGCAGGAGTACCTGGTGGGTGTTCTGATCGAAGAACTAATGGCCAAGTACCGCAAGGCAATGACACAGAGCGTGCTGCTCAAGGCAGCTAACGCGCTGGAAGAGAGTCCAGAAGAGGGCATCAACATTGCACTCAGCAGCCTGACCAAGATCCAGAGCGACACCAGTACCCGTGAGCGCATTGAGATCTACGGTCAGGGATACGAGCGACGGGTCAACGAGTACATCGACAACGTTGCTAACTCTTCTACCGAAAAGCGTGGCATCTACTTTGGCTGGGATGAACTTAATGACCACATGTACGGCATCCAGAAGGGTGAGCTGGCTGTGGTGGTTGGTATCCCGAACGTTGGTAAGAGCTGGGTGGGTGCACAGATTGCACTGGAAGCAGCACGACGCAAGCAGCGTGTGTACTTTGCCAGCCTGGAGCTGCGCAAGGAGCTTACCCTGATGCGATTGGACTGTCTGGCCAGTGGTGTACCCTATGGTCGATACGAGCGAGGACAACTTACTCCTGCTGAACTTAAGTTACTTAAGGAAGCTCGAGAAGAGGTCATGGAGTACGGTGAGTACCTGTTGATCGACAGCCCCAGCAAGAAGAACGAACGTAGTGTTATGGAGCTGTACAGCAAGGCCAAGCACTGGGGAGCTGACCTGATGGTGGGTGACCAGCTAAGTTGGATCACAACTGAGAAGAACTACGGTACAGCCAACAACTTCCAGAGCCTGCAGATGGCAGAGGTAATCACTGATGTTGCTAGTGTGAATCGAGAGATGGGCATGGCCAGTGTCTGGCTGGCTCAGTTCAACCGTGAAGCCATGAAGAGCAAGAAGGGCCGTGGTGGCCTGGCGAACATTGGTTTGAGCAGCCAGGTAGAGCAGATCGTTGACTGGGCATTCGGAATTGGATGCACCAAGGAGATGAAGGCTAACGAAGCACTGGTACTGGATATCCTGAAGAGTCGACGTAGTAACTTAAAGAGCTGGATGATGGCATTCGAGCTTCGTGATAGCACTGCACTAAGAGTGGTTCGTGAGTATGAAGACGCTAGCGAGTAACCGATATGATAAAGCACCTAAAGAAGACCTTTCGGGTCTGGATGGATACAGTGTGCTTGTCAATATTATCGGTGCTCAAAATATCACGCCATCAGGAGACGAGCTCGTACATAGTTGCCCACTACCATTCGGTAACCACCGAAACGGAGATACAAATCCATCAGCTAGTCTTAACCTATCCAGCCTTCTCTTCAACTGCTTTACGTGCGGAGGAGGGGATCTGGCTTGGCTGGTGTCAAACGTGCTCGGAATGCCACGTAGCGATGCCGTTGCACTACTACGGAATGAGTCGCAAGGATCAAGGCTTGTTCCTACAGAAGAATTCACCAATCGCCTCAAGGGGGTCTTCGATAAGGAACCGGTTAAGCGCGAAGAAATCCCAGTCTATAGTGATACCATTATCAACAGATGGGTGATGCCCTGTGATTACCTTACTGATCGTGGCGTGAGCGAGCAGGTACAAGCAGAGATGCGTACCGGCGTTGACCGTGACAGGATTGAGGTATCTCGTTCATATGCTGGGGAGCACAGCGTGAGAGTGGACAGGGTTGTTTTGCCACACTTCATGAATGGCAAGTTGATCGGCTGGGTCGCTAGAAAGATCCAGGATGTAGAAGGCTTGCCCAAGTATCGCAACAGCAAGGGATTCCCTCGCGGAGCATGGCTGTACAACATGGATAACGTGCAAAGCATGGAAGATATCTATGTGGTAGAGAGCCCGATGAGTGTGCTAGTCTTGAAGAGCCGAGGCATTAACAACGTGGTAGCAACGTTTGGTGCTAAGGTGGAAGGCAAGCAGATTGATTTGTTGCGCAAGTTCTCTAGTGTTACCATCTTCATGGATGGTGACGAGGCAGGCAGAAAGTCCACACGGAATTTGGTGCGTGAGCTATCCTCATACACCAGGGTGCGAGTGATTGACACACCCGATGGGCATGACCCTGCTACACTGGAGCAGGTGCCAGAATCAGTGGGTTCACTGGCCTGGCAAATCAGTTCGGTTGGTGCTTGACACAGCGACAGCAGTCGTGTATAATGGTAGAGCAGTAACCGCCAAACCAAAACACACCTACAACACAAGGAAACCAAAACAATGGCACTGAAAAAGGGAATGGCAGCTGTTCGTGAAAGCATTGAGCGTTCACAGCGGAGCAGCGGGCCGAAGACATACACCGAAACCAACTGGTTCTACTGGCGAGCCGGAGAGACTAAGGCTCTCCGCTTCCTGACTGATGCCAACGACATCTTTGTTGTGCCAGTGCACGAGAATGTCAAGGCAGTTGATGGCAAGAACAAGACGTTCGTTTGCCGTAGCGCATTCGATGCCAGCTGCGAGCTGTGTGCAGCCAAGGCATACAAGCGTGACATGGGGTACGGCGTTGCCGTGCTGCGTGAAGAGGTCTACGAAGAGGTTGACGGTCAGCGCAAGCTCACCGGATACCGTGACGTGACCAGCACCTACGAAGCAGTTGTCGATGGCAAGACTGTTACCAAGCGCAAGCCTTGGGTCGGCATTGTCAGCCAGGGCATGCGCAACTTCTGGAACCAGATCGCAGTGATCAATGAGAAGTTCGGTAGTCTTGCTGATCGTGAGATCGAGATCATGCGTACCGGTGCTGGCACCGACACCACCTACATGGCTATTGCCCTGCAGGAAAAGCCGATTGAAGGAATGGCTGAACGTTATGCCAAGTTTGCCCCTGACGTTGAGGGGTTCCTGAACCGCATTGGTAGCCAAGAGTATTACGACGCACAGCTGCACGGCATTGTTAAGGAGAAGGAGACTGCCAGTACGGCTGCTTCTATCTCTGACGATGAAGAGTACGCTGACGACGACTACGCTACTATCGATGAGGAAACTACTGCTGAGCGTCTTGCACGAAAGATGGCCAACAGGTAGAACTGGGTGGGTTATCCGTCAGTGTTAGTCAGTTACTTTGAACCAGTAATGGTGCTGGCTACCACTGACCCACCCTTTAGTTGATATGCTGTTTAGTAAACCACAAGTAAGTATGAACGGAGCAACATGTCAGACTCGCTCGTGCATCTGCACACCCACAGTGAGCACTCAGCCCTGGACGGGCTCAGCACAGTAGACCAGGTCATTGCCAGAGTAGTTGAGCTTGATCAAGAAGCAGTAGCCATCACTGACCACGGAGAATGCGGTGGCCACCTTCGCCTGCAGCACGCCGCTGACAAGGCTGGCATCAAGCCAATCTTTGGTATGGAAGGTTACTTCACCGATGATCGCTTTGATAAGAGTGGCAAGAAGGGTGAGCTCTACGATCACATGACGGTGATCGCTCTAAACGACACCGGCTTGCGTAACCTGTGGGCACTCAGCAGTATGGCATACCTCGAGGGTACCTACTACGGTAACCCCAGGTTTGACTGGGAACTTATTGAGCGTTACCAGGAGGGCTTGATCGTCACCGGTGGTTGCATGGGTGGATGTATTGGAAAGCACCTGCAAACCGATGGCAGATACGAGAAGGCAGTAGAGCGTATTGGCAGGTTTCAAGCTATCTTTGGTGAGCGTTTCCACCTGGAGCTGCACACCTACATGGATCCTGATAGTGCTGAATGGAATCGTCGTGTTGCTGAGGCAGCGGTTGACTTCAGTGTTCCACTGCTGGCGGTGAGTGACAGTCACTACGCACGCCCTGAGCAGTGGTTCGCACACGAACTTATGACAGCTGTGCAGATGGGTAAGACTGTACATGATCCCACACGCTTCCACTATGGCCCCAACCAGCTGTGCATCTTCTCAGAGCATGAGACACGCCAACGGCTGGAGTACCTGCCAGAGGTGTTGGTCGATCAGGCCATCAACAGGACCAATGAGATTGCACAGATGTGTGACGCAAGAATCCCTGGTGCCAGAAAGATGCCAGTGTTCTTCTCTACTCCTGAGATGGACGAGCGCAAGCTGCGAGAGTATGTAGAGGCTGGCTTTCAGGAGAAGATCGTTGGCAGCGTGCCAGAAGACATGCTGCAGCAGTACCGTGACCGTTTGGACTACGAGCTGGATGTTATTATCACACGAGGATTCCCTGGTTACTTCTTAACAGTGCAGGATATTATTTCATGGAGCAAGCGGGAAGGCTTCCTGGTAGGACCCAGCCGTGGCAGTGTTGGTGGTAGCCTACTAGCTTATTGTCTTGACATTACTACTGTTGATCCCATCCCTGCTAACCTATTGTTCGAGAGGTTCCTGAACCCCGAACGGGTTAGCATGCCCGATATTGACATCGACATGCCAAAGAACGAGCGTCACCTGGTGCGTGAGCATCTGGAGAACAAGTACGGCAAGTACAACATCGCCAGCATTGGTACCATCAACACCCTTGGCCCAAAGCAAGCCATCAAGGATATCTGTCGTGGCCTGGCGATTGATCGTGATGACACACAAAAGATGTGTGACATTATCGATGATGATTGGAACATTAAGAACCGTGGTGCAACCTGGGAACAGGTAGTAAAGCAGTACAGCCGTGAGTACACACCATGGATGAACAAGTATCCAGATCTGTTCGAGAACCTGCCAGAGTTTGTCAACCATCTGCGCCACACCAGCGCTCATGCAGCTGGCATTGTTCTTAGTAAAGAGTCACTTATTGGTTCTATGCCACTGCGCTTTGCCAAGAACGATGTGCGCACTCAGTTTGATATGAACGAGGTAGATGAGCTGGGCTTTGTCAAGATCGATCTGTTGGGCCTGCGCACTCTTAGCACACTCATGGAGACACTACGCTTGATTCAAGAGAACAATGGTGGCGTACTGCCGTTCGATCACTTCTATGAATGGAACAAGCACTGGGCCAAGTACTACGATGACCCAGCGGTATGGGACAGCATCTGTACTGGTCACAACATCGGCTGCTTCCAGATCGAAACATCCAGTCTGCGTGCATTGGTCAAGAGGTTCCAGCCGCGTAGCATCGAAGACCTGTGTACCATGATTGCCATCTACCGTCCGGGTATCACCAGAGCGTTCGATCCTGAGACAGGTCTTAACCTGCTCGAGATGTACATGCAGAAGCGTGAGGGGCGTAGGAAGGTCACCTACAAGCACCCGGAGCTGGAGAAGATCCTGGGTGTGAGCTACGGCAGCTTTGTGTACCAGGAGCAGATCATGGAGACCTGTCATATCCTGGCGGGTTACACCATCCCTGAGACTGACCGTGTTCGCAAGGCAGTATCCAAGTCCAACTACGAAGACATGTTGGAAGAAGCAGCAGTGTTCATCTCCAAGTGTGTGGAGCGTGGCATTGAAGAGAAGACAGCACAGTCAATCTTTGATGACATGCGAGCGTTCGGTATGTATGGATTCAACAAGAGCCACGGCTATGGCTACAGCATGTTGTCCTACTGGACAGCCTGGATGAAGCACTACTACCCCCGTGAGTACATGACTGCACTGTTCCGTACCAACCCCGCAGAGAACGTTGTATACACCCGTGAGGCACGACGCATGGGCATCAAGGTTCTTGGTCCTGACATCAACGAAAGCGGTGACAACTTCACTCTCACCAAGAGTGGTAGCATCCGCTACGGCCTGAGCAGTGTCAAGTACGTTGCCAGTGCATCGGTAGAGATCCGTAACCTGGGTCCGTACACCAGCATGCAGGACTTCCTTGACCGCGTGCCAGCTCGCAAGGTGAACAAGCGAGCTGTGCTAGCAATGATCAAGTGCGGAGTGTTTGACAGCATCTGTGGTGATAGTGCTACAGCTCTCAAAGAGTTCTGTACGATCAGGAAAGAGATCAAGAACCCTGAATTCTGGTGCAATATAGGATGCCAGCACTGTGGCAGCACCGTCAGTACCTATGATTGCTACGCGTATTACCAGGAAAAGATTGAAGACCGTGGATACCATGAGCAAGAGCTGCTTGGTACTATGGTCAGTGTTGACCCGCTCGCTGACTACATCGCAGTGATTGAGGACGAACACAACTACCCCGGAGAGAAGCTGATGTTCCAGGGCGAGCGTGCTATGCTGGGCGGTATCGTGGTCAAGATCAAGAAGCTGATCACCAAGAAGGGCAAGAACCCTGGCGCAGAGATGTGCCAGGTCTGGGTAGAGTTGCCGCTACACCAGGAAGAGGATGACTACTTCGCTGATGAAGATGGCGATAGCTCCAGCAAGGATGAGAGCGTACAGATCGTTGTGTTCCCTGAGGCCTACAAGAGGATCAAGAAAGATCTTGAGACTGGAAAGCCAGTGATCGCAGAGGTAGAGAAGCTCAAGGAAGGGCTGAGCATGCGTGGGCTGTTCAGACTGGATCTACTAAAGGAAAGTGCATGACATGGCCAAGCAAGTTGTAAACCCAAAGACATGGAAGTGCCCTAAGTGTGAGCAAGAGATCACGGCTATTGCTAGTGAGGTCTCTCACAGATGTATCAAGAATAGAAACCGTTTTACTCAATGGGAGGAAGAGGTATGAGCTACGCACAGCTAGAACACTCGCAAGTGAGTATCAATACTCACACATCATTCCAATGCACTGAACCTGTGTGTGCTATTCACAGGCGCACACCTCACCACATGAGGAACTTCAGACAGTTTTATATGTTTGACAAGAAGATCATGGCAAGAGTATGCTCGCATGAGATCAAGCACCCTGATCCGGATGACCCTTATGCAATGATCAGTGACTTTGTAATGGATCACGATTGTGATGCGTGCTGTATCCGTTTTGCTACAGAGGAAGAGCACTATGGAAATAACGATTGACATTCCAGACTATCTATACAACAGCCTGGAGAAGCAAGCAGTAAATAGTAGATATACCGTAGAAGAAATAATCATCGACATACTAGAGGAAACATATGGGTAAGCAAGAAGCAATCGATAAGCTGATCAAGGACCTGAACAAGTTCACTCCTGAGGGCAGCAACAAGCCAGTGGTTCTGCGCGGTGATCAGCTGGAGCGAATCACTGCCATCCCATGCTTTACACCTTCGCTGGCACACCTGCTGGCTATCGGTGGCTGGCCAGAGGGGAAGCTTATTGAGTTCTTTGGCAAGGAGCACAGTGGCAAGAGTAGCTTTGGGCTTTTGGCTCTTAAAGACTGCTACGACTACTACGGTGGAGAGAAGATGGTAGCTTATATCGATCTTGAGCACCGATTCAACCCTGAGTGGGCAGAGAAGCTGGGGCTGAGAATCGATAAGGACATTATTGTTGTACAGCCACCGGATGCTGAGACAGGAACTGACATGATGGTTAGCCTGATCAAGAGCAAAGAGATCTGTTCAATCGTATGGGATAGCACTGGTGCAGCAGCCACCAAGCACAGCATGCAACAGCTGACCGATAAGGGTGACCGAGTTGGTGGCAACGCTGCAGTGATGAAGCGTAACGTTCAGACCGTTGCTCCGCTGGCCAACCTGTACGGTGTCACCTGTTTCTATCTTAACCAGTTGCGTGCTGACATGGATGGATACAACAGACCCATGACCCCTGGTGGTCACGCTGTCAAGCATGCCATGAGTGTGCGCATCTACCTTCGCCCTGGCAGTGACAAGTACTTTGACAAGATCAACGGTGAGAACACTCAGGTTGGTTTCCCTGTTGTGATGAAGACTGTGAAGAACAGTTATGGCCCACCATTCCGTGAGGGCTGGACAGACTTTTACAACCAGCCGTGTGTTTTTCTGGATCACCCAGGCGTTGATACCCGTAGGGACCTGGCCAGGATGGGTATCCTTCTGGGTGTTGTTCAGCGTCAGGGTTCATGGTTTAGCTGGAAAGACCTGAGGGCTCAGGGTCGTGACAGTTTCTTTGAGCTGGTATGGGATAGCGGACGGACTGAAGAGTTCGAAGCGGAGATCGTTGCAGCGACCAAGCGCGGCAATACTATTGTTGAAGCGGATGCCGCAGATAGTTTCTTTGGTAGGCCGCTCACAACTGACACGGATGACATCCACGACCCGGAGGTATGATATGGCAAAGCCACTAGAGTGTGGTAAGTATACACAGCACAAGAAGTGGTCAAGTGACTTTACTTTATGGGCTAGCTTAACCTCATTGACGCTCGGTGCAAAGTTGCACATTAGCCGCAGACATTTTGGTTTACAGATTGGCCTGCTGTTTGTTGGACTTGACCTGGAAGTATGGAAGAGAAAGATGATGTCATGAAGAAGATTATTGTTACAGTAATTGCTATGTTATTGTCAGCATCCAGTGTGGGCGCTAGTTCACCAGCACGTGTGGTTAATGATGGAGTCCGGTCCTGTCATGCAGGAAAGCTGGTCACCTGGCACCGGTATTCCAACGGCCATGTTCAGACTACCAGCAAGCAGATGTATGGAAAGACTGAGTTCATCTTGCGAGCTGACCCACAAGGCAGAGCGATCCCCAAGCCGATCTTGGTAAACTATGTTCCGGGTATTTGTGTTACGGACGTGCTATGATTACCATCAATCTGTTAAGAGAAACACGGGATAGCTACATGTTCGGTCTTGAGTTTATTAATGACAGAACTATCTTTGGATCTCGTGGTGTATACATTAACCTGGGTAAGAAAATATTTGGTGTAGAATGGTAGAAGAAAATCCTGTTGAATACCGTTGCGCAACCTGTGGAAAACAGTATATACTTGGAGAAGACCACTGCAAGCATTGCGGAGAGATTGATAAGGATTAATTGTGGAAGAAGAAGAGGGCGTAGAAATTAACATCAGTGTCGAAGACTGGCCGGATGAGCTGGCTGGTGTCAGGATTGCTGACAAGACATTCATGGTTGACTATGAGAACAAAAATCTCAAGATCATTGCAGACCCTGTTTGGTCTCTTGAAGGACTGACTAGAAAGGTGAAGCAAGATGGCAGCCAACTCTCGTTCTGGGAAGACTGAGTTCCAGAAGGTGATCGATGAGATCACTGCACTGCATGACAAGAAGCAGGCAGACTACGGCAGAGTGGAACAGGGTGACCCGTTCGCTAACGTAAGAGCCAGCGAAGACTTTGGCATCGACGGTTGGGTTGGAGCTACCGTTCGTGCCAATGACAAGATGCGCAGGCTGCAGAAGGCTGCACGTCAGGGTCCTGACTCTCTCAAGAACGAGAGCGTTGAGGATTCACTAATGGATATGGCTGTGTACAGCATCATTGCACTGTGTTTGTTCAGAGAGAAGTACAGCAAAGGATAAAGAGTGGTCAAGGCAATCACAAAAGCTGAACGTGATAGAATCCGCAAGCGTCATACCGGCAACAATTCTTGTCCTGTGTGCCGTAAGTTTGAGATCAAGGGCAGGGGAGATAAGAAGTCTGTTGAGATCAGTTCGTACGAGGGAGATTGTGATGCCATCAAGCTGCTCAACTGGGTGGAATCGATGCTAGATGGGTGAATTCCAGCGCAGGATGAGCAACAGGCACGAGAAAGATATCGAAGATCTCTGGCCAGCGGGCAAGCGTACCATCGCTAGCGGTGCCAAGTACGAGAAGGGTGATGTAAAGACAGCTGAGCTTTACAATATCACCTTTGATATCGAATGCAAGTGCACACAAAAGAAGTCGTACAGCATCACAAAAGAAGTGTGGGATACCATCAAGCAGCATGCCCAGGACAGATCCTGGAACGCCAGGCCAATACTGGCAGTGCGTTTGTATGGTCAAACAGAAGTTGAAGAGAGCTGGGGTACACGAGTCCATACCCCTGAATCCCTAGAGGTTGTTGAAGACCTTGTGGTGATGCAGCTGAATGACTGGCTGGAGTTCTACGATGAATATCTTAGATTAAAAGGAGAAGCATGATGCAGAGCACACCGCAGTACTTTGAAAAGCGTATTGAGGTTCTCGAGCGCAAGGTAGAGGATCTGCAGCTGAAGATTGAAAAGCTTATGAGAAACAAGATGCTGTCAGACCGACAGATTGAAGCCATCGAACGCCGAGTGGACCTTTAAGGAGAGACATGGAAAAGAAAATTGAACTAGAGTTTGAAGTAGACAACCCCAACGAGATGCGTCCCGTTGTGCTCGGCTCAACGAACCTTCTGGAGGATGGCCCAATGGCTTCTGAAGAAGAGATCGCGGAGATGTTCGACAGGGCACTCAATGACATTTCTTGAGAGAACACTGGCCAGCTACCAGCGCAATGAGATCATCACCCCATACATCGAAGAGGCATTGATCCATGCCGACTGGCCAGAAGAATACCCTATCCGGGTGTACAACAAAGAACGCAAGTTCGATAACATGTATCACCCCAGCACAGACATCACCAAGGGTGAGATGCACCTGTACTATAAGTTTCACCCGGAGCTCAGGGCTTTCTACAAGGAAGAACGCATCAGCCCCACCCTGCAGATGACCTTCCAGATTGGCAGCGCACTGCACAGCATGATGCAGAGCATGCTTATCCACCTGGGGTTCACCAGTGAGGACAGTGTAGAGGTGCGCATCCGTGACGAAGAGCGGATGATTGCCGGAGCTATTGATATCCTGGAACTGACCATGCCTAATGGTGAGAGATTCCTGGTTGATATCAAGACCTGCAACAAGCTGCCACTGGAAGCCAGCCACACCTACAGCATGCAGCTGCGCGTTTACCAGGACGTTCACCCGGATGCACCCGAGCGCATGGCTCTGCTGTTTGTAGAGAAGAGTTATCCTCACAGGCTGCGTGCGATAGAAGTACAGCCTGATCCTGATGAACTAAATAAGTTATATGACAAGTGGAGCAGGGTCAGAGTAGCCATCAGGAACAATGATCCCTCAGAGCTAAAGAGCTGTTGTAACGGGCCAGGCACTGAAGAGTTCACTGTATGCCCTGCCAAGAGCATCTGCGAACGATGGAGCGAGAATGACAACACCACAAAAGGCTAAGGGTTTTAAAAACATTTGTGCATGTGGGTGTGGCGGTAGTCCTGCTAATCGTAATGCTGAATACATTAGGGGACATAGGCCTTTTGGTAACGACAAATGCTATTCCTGTGGTGAAAAATCATCATCTAGCAAAAGTAAATATTGTTTAAAATGCAGAGAAGATATACGTAGAGCCACAATGGATAGCTCTAATGAAACAAGAAGAAAAAAATCTGATCCTCGTTTGTCAGTGGAAATGCCACCAGGAAAATATTTTTGCACTAAATGCCAGGAATATTTGCCAGTATCAAAATTTCATTACAGGAAAGGCAAGCCATCTGGGTACTGTAAAGAGTGCAGATCTGTTGAGGGGCATTCGAACAGATTAAAAAGAGTTTTTGGCATAACAGCTGACGACTACAATATGATGCTTGATGAGCAAGGTGGAGCGTGCGCGATTTGTTCAATGATACCAAAGAAAAAAAGACTAGCCGTAGACCACAATCATGCTACAGGGCAAATACGGGGCTTATTATGCTCAAGATGTAATCATAGAGTGCTCGGTGGTGCTAAAGAAGATGCTAATATATTACGAAAAGCCGCGGATTATTTAGAAAATCCTCCATGCCAACATCATGGATTTGTAATGGATATATAAATATGATATACTCTTTTTATGTAGAGAACTCTTAGGAGAAAAACTGTGAGCAATAATTTCAAGAGAGGCCTTGCACCACTAGAGACAGCACCTGAGCCTGAGCTGGGCTCTAACCATGACGACAGGTTCAGTGAGATGCATGAGTTTGCTGTGCGTGCATTCACCTGGAAGACAAAACAGGAAGACCTGGCACTGCTAGATAGTATCGAACAGGTTGTAGATCAGTTCATGGCGGACTACATGCGCCCGGCTGAGGTTATCATCGCCAGGTTCAACACCGACAAGAGCATGACAGTTGATGAGCAGGACCGTTTGTTCCTGAACCTACAGAGTGCTATCACTGCTATCGAAGAAGAAGTTACCAGACGGTATCTCAAGGCGCAGTACGCCTGGTACATGCTGGATGACAAGTACTGGGCTGCCTGGCGTAAACCTAGTAGTGGAACACAAAAGGATCTTGAAGCTGTTGCCAAGATCGAAACACAGAGTGACAGACAGTTTTATTTTGTACAGTATGCAGCCTGGCGTATGATCAACGACAAGGTTCAGAGCATGAAGGCCTCGCAGCGTTATATACAAAACCAATTGTATAGACGAGGGTAACATGGAAGAACCGGCACCAAAGCCTAGAAAATCACGCAAGCAAGAAGTAATCCAGGGACAGATGACCTGGCAGATCCTGGAACGCCTGCTGAATAATTATATGGAATGGCAACAGGTCTATCTCAAGACTGGCAACCCTGACTTGCATCTGTTGAATGGTGTCACTGTTAATATATATGATCTAATGAAAGGTATAGAAAGCCTGCCTCCTCGTCAGAAACAGGCTGTGGTGTTATCATGTCTGGAGAACCGGAAAGAAGTGGAAGTGGCCAGGATCATGGGGTTCCAGAAGTGGAGCAGCCAGGTGGGCATGTACAAGAGGAAAGCTCTGAAGAATCTGTGCGAGACGGTGTGGAAGAACTACGAGGAGAGTTGATCAACAGCTCCAGCAGCTTTGATGATCTGCTCGAGCTGTACGCCGAGCGGCTGCCAAAGCACTGGGATGAACTAAGTTATTCTCAACAGTTAGAGTGGTTTGCTCACAGGATGCTGCTGGATACCAGAGAAGATATCCGTCAGCGTGATGGCAACGAAGCCGCCAAGGAGTGGGGCTTCATGAGTGACTATCAGATTGATCGAAGGCGCAGGCGTGAGGTATACAGCAAGCTGGACGGTTGGGATACTGTACCACCAACTGGCGGCAACTTCTATAGAACTTATGTGGACCCCAGGACCCTGTTGACTGGAAACAATATAGAAAAAGGCACTGAAGATGGACAGAAGAACACGTGAATACAAAGAGCTAGTCAAGATGACGCCTACCACCGAGGACCTTCTTACAGAAGAGATCGATGGTGAACTTTATCTTTACAAGCGTTCTCCACAATGCAAGATCTGCAACACCAGCGATGACCTGCGTGGCATAGTTGACTCTCTGCTGTTGTTCCCAAAGAGCTACAAGGAAGTTCTCCGGGCCATTGAGCCTCTGCAAGAGAAGCTGAACATGCCCAAGGAGGAGCGGATTAACTATGAGAACATCCGCAACCACCAGAAGAACCATCTGCCGTTCGAAAAGCGTATGGTTCGTGAGGTAGTAGAGCGCAGAGCCAGGGAAAAGAACATCAGTATCCTGGATGCCAGCCAGAGAATGCTCACAGCTGAGGCATTCTATGAAGTTATCCTGGCCAAGGGCTGGGAAGAGCTGGCAATGGGGTATGAAAAACCCACGCTCACTCAGACCATGCATGCCATGGAGATGCTCAGGGCCATCGAGAAGGAAGAGAGCAGCGACTACCGCCCAGAAGATCTGCTGCAACAGCTTGATATGATTCTGCTGGCCATCCGTGATGTGCTACCACCAGATATGAAGCAAGCACTGTTCAAAAAGATTGAAGATTACCAGGGAGAATCGGGTGCCCGAAAGAAGCGTTCCCGTTCCAGCCAGGCTGAACTGGAGAGCGGTGAAGAGTACATTGATGCCGATCTGGAAGAGGACTTCTAGTATATTTTAATGTAAAAACACTGTTATTTTGTAGGAGTATGTGAGTGTAAGGGACCTATATGGCTGACGAAAAAAACGATGAATCACTGCGTGCACCGTTTAATAGTGCTGACCCAAACTACGGTGCCCCAGCTCAACCAAGGATAGATCCTCTTGAGCCAGCCAGTGGTCAGTCAACGCCACTAAATATTTTTACAACAACAAATATCCTTGAGCCAACAAGAACAGTTGAGGTAGGCCTGGTTGATTCCAGCAGAAGAAAAATTGTACCAACAACTCACGTCTATCTGTATGGCCCAGACTCAGTAGAGTCTATAAGCTCTGGAGACAGTCAGATACAAAGAACTGGGCACAGTGCGCAGCACCAGCTGTTCCCCAATGATACTGATGAATCTATCAGGCGAGAGACCAACGGTCTGATCAATGACTACAGCCATCAGTATGACCTGAACACACAGCACCCAGCATTCCAGAGCCTAACGCGTGTAAAAAACACAGAATATAAAACTTTTTCTGATCGATTGAGCAGAGTCATGATGACCATCAACGAAAAGAGACAGCGCTGGTCCGGTGCCGTGCTCGCTTCGATGGGTAAAGCAAGACACTGTGATAAGTGTGGCGGTAACTTCCCTGCTAGGCATGTGGAATGGAACAGGAACGAAGGGCGTTGGCAGTGTGCCCCCATGTATAAACAATACTGCAAGGCAGGTAGAGCTCTACCACGTCCTGATTCTGGAGAAGATAGCGATGAATAGATTTAGCTCCAGTAAATTTACTGACAGTGATATTGAAAAGCTGTTTAATGACTCTAGCGAGATGCTAGAACACACTGCATCCTTGCCGGATGAAAGCTATGAAAAGCCACACCTTGTCAATCTTTTTCTTAACACAGCTCAGAATGCTGATGACATGAGAAAGTTCAAGCAGGGAACCTTCCCAGCACTTGATAGCTCATACGATCAAGGCAGGCTTAACCTGACCAACTCACCACGCTTAAGCGTTGCAATCAGTCAACTTGCAATGCCTTTGTACTCGATATATGAAGCCGTAGGACTACAGCCTAATGGATGTTTGATGATCCCAAACGAGCATAAATATCGAATAACTGGTGCCGATGGAATCGCAAGAGATATCACTGATAAATTCCCAAGCTATCATGAGCTGCTACGAGCAGACTTTTCCAGAACTGGTACCCCAACTCTTAAAGCAATAAATGATCTGCACCAGACACAACTCAGCCACATGCACGGCTGGCATAGAGGAGAAAATCAACAAACAGAAGACTATTCACCGTTCTTTGCTACATGCCATGATGGTATCTGTTCAGGAGTAGAAGATAGCGGCTGTGCCGTATGCCATTCTGTCGGAAGAATAATAGGAAACTCACTGGAACATCTGCTGCCAAGCCGCCGAACACCGCACGTAGCATCAGCAGCACCAGTACATGTTCGTAACTTAATTACTGCTTGCCATATAGGTGGTTTACACCTACTGGAAATGGGCAGCAGCGAAGATACAAAGGCCCATCCGTTCTTTACCGATCATGGTATGGGCCATAATAATGCCAGTTCTTTTCTACAACTTACTTCAAAGGTTCTGAGAAATTCTGCTGGTATGGACTGGCAAGATGCTAGAAGGCTTGGCCTGCCGGGAGGGGTTTTGCACCTGGACCCTATCATGGTTGCAACACACTCCAGATTAAAGAGTGTGCCTGCAGCTGTAAGAGAGAGCAAGTTCATTGACACGTCAGCCATGGGTTGGACCCGTGACAGCATAGTATTCCCAGAAGTTCCAACTGGCACAGGCAAACCAAAGCGTAAGAACACACTAGGAATGCGGTAGATAACGCTATGAAACTCAGTGATATATTCAAGCAGCCAAAGGTAGCTAGCGGTGAAACTGCATTCCCAGAGCAGTTCAGAACAGCTGAGCCAGTAAAGGTAGTAGATCGCGATGCATGCAACTGTGATGCATCTCGAGAGCAGATTGACGCTATGAATGGCGTTGCAGATTTTTATGGTATTGATGGCCTAAGCAACTGCACCTGGTGCGGGCACAGTGCTGAAGACCATGGTCGCGCCTGTACTCATGGTTCATTAACCCAACAACCCACCAGGATACCACTTGAAACAGCTTATCTACCACATGATGAGCAGTGCGGGTGTGCAGACGTTATTGCTAAAAAAATTAATGAGCTTGGTCCTGAATACCATGATGACGATACTCGCACCATCGTTGCCAGTAGAGGCACTCTAAAGTCAACAGGCGAAACAAGTGAAGCCCGCAGGAGTTTCCATCATGCCCTGGTGAATACTATCATGAAGCTGGGATCATCTCCCAGCATGCCTGGTGATTCCGGCAATCCATCCTCAGAAACAAACCCATTCTTGCATCGTTCAGCTGGTCTATCTATGCTAGAGCAAATGGCAGAACAACATGGTGGAGACATCATGACCATGCTGGATGTTCACAGAAAGTCTGCTGGAATAACTCTACCAGAGCTGGGCATTCACCCATCAAGAGTTGGTGAGAACTATAGTACCAGCCAACAGCAAGCCAATCAATCAGCGCTTCAGACATTGAGTGATAATACTAAGGTTGTTAACAACGTTGAGGAAGAACCACAAGCGCACTGCGCTACCTGCATCTCGCATGAAAAAGAAATGCAAAGACTGTGGGATGGCTACTACGATTCTGTTTCTAGAATAACTGGCGGTGACCCTGACAAGATGCTTGAAGCGTTAAAGGAGTGGTCTGATGCAGAAGAAGGCCACAGGTTTGGTTACAGACCACCCTCTAACGCTCATAATTTTATCCAAAGAGCAGTTCAACAGCTGGATGAGTGGCGTGATAGCGGCCACATGTACGGTGAAGCTCACGAGGATCCTGAACAATCTAGAATTGCTGGCTTTAGAACAGTACTAGAAGAGCCAGAACCAGGTAGTGGTAACCGTAAGTCACAGGCCTGGCACAATGAATACAACAAGCGTGTTAATGGCATGCCAGATGGTTCAATCATCCAGCTGCGTGGCAGAAGCTTTGTTGACACTTTGCAACACGATGCTATTGCACAGGCATGGAGTCATGTTGCATCACAGTTTAATATTCCTGATAGGCAATACGATGTTCATACAGATGAGTACAAGCCAATTGATGTAGATCTCAGCAAGCTGTATGACTACCAGGATCAGCTTCGTGCCAGTGGTCTGGGTTACGTCGCTGATAGAATGATCAAGCGTGAGAAAATCAAGCCATTGTCTGGCACTATCCTATGCAAGAGAGGTAACTCAGGCCTCAGAGGCAAGAAAAGAAACGCTCTTGAATTCCCCAGAGTAACTGTATCGGATAAAAGTTCTGAGGGATGGCATGTTGCTGGCAGCTGGGATAACCCTGCAGCTACAGAACGTGCTCTTAAAGGTCTGAGAGACAAGGCTCGTACCGATCCAACAGTAGAAGATAACTATCGTTTGATTGACCTGTCCAAGATTGATCCTGGTGAGATTGTCACAATCGATACTGGTAAAGAGCTTATAAAATTTCACCAGCGCACACGGCTGAATGCCAAGGGTGAACCGATCCCTCAGACTCACTTCATGAGGGTTCCTTACCCTGAGAACTATGCAACTCGAGAGAACAGCACTCGAACACAGCCTCTGGAAGATCAGCCAATAGTATTAAATAGAAGAGATGCTTATATATTAAAGAGGGGCGCTGGGTTTGATATTGATGAAATGATTCGCACTCCGATCAGCAAGTCACAAAGAGACAGCGTTGCATGCCACGGTGAACTGGTAGCTGAACAAAGCCCAGATGGTGAGCCAACGTCAGTTGTATCCAGAGCTTTCACAACTCCTCTTGTACCCCAGGGTGATTCTTTCTCACCTCTTACCAAGCATGAATGCATCGAGCATGACGGCCACGAGTTCGACAGTGAAGGTAATATTACTGCCGTACTGTCCAGGAGATCTCGTCTGTTAAAGGCAGAAGACAGGCCAATGATACAGGCAAAATATGATGAAGCCCTGGAAAATATTGATGCTTTAAAGTACAGGGACGATAGAACCGGTCTCATCCGTGAGATGGGCGCAGCTGCAGCAAGACACAACGAAGGCATGGGTGATACAGATATCAATGGTAACTATATTGGTACTGGTGGCATGGTTACAGACGGTGGGCCACGAGATCTGCTGGGCGCAACAGATGCAGAGGTAAGGGCAATAACACCAACAGAAAAGCAACAGGCTAAAGGCAAAAATAAACCGAATCGGACTAGAAAGAAATAAGTTATATCATGAACTGGAATAACAGATACGAAAATGAAAAGACAGCAAACATTGGTCAGGCAGTACAACACGTGCTTAATTCTGGTGTGGATGCAGTAAAGGACGTAGCACATTATGTACTGCGCGGCATGGCTCACCCATTTCAAGATCGTTGGGACCCTGGAACAAGCTATCAGCAAGGAGTTGATCTAGCCAATCAGGTACCGTCAATCGATTATGATCCTACTCTATCAACTTATGTTAACACTCATTCTCACGACGCTCAAGGTCTCATTGGTGCTGGCGCAGATGCAGTAGGCCTAGCAGCTGCTGGGCTTGGAGCCAGAGGGCTTATTAATAAAGCAAAAGAATTTATTGGCTATGAGCCAGGCACTGCTACTGGAGTTGCAAGAGCTGGTCTTGGGCATGCGGTGAATAAGGTTGTTAACCGCACAGATATGGGGTATCCTGAATTGAGAGAAAAACTCGTCGCGGACTCTATCGAAAGAAATAAAAACAAATGACCAACTCCAATGAAATCCCAGGCATCAGGCCAGAAGATGTAAAGCACACGCCATTCCAGCAGGCACAGATCGATGCCTACCTGGCAGAGCAACGTGCTGAGGAAGAGCGCCTGGGTAAAGAAGAACCTCTTGAGCTTATGGAATCAGAGATCATGGGTGCCTGGAAGGTTCTCGAGCAGCTACAGAACAAGTATGGCTATCGCAAGGCCAGCCACGAAAACCTGGTGAGCCTGAAGGGTGAGGCCGATGAGCTGTTCGAAAAGATTGGCCTGCAGGTTGTTGTTGACTGGGTGCTACCAGGCATCATGCAACAGCAGCAACCACCAACCATCACAATCGTTGGGCGTCTGAGCGGCAACGACTATAACCCAGAGCAGAACCGTTACGAGATCGGCAAGGGTGTTGCTGACAGATACTACGACATGAAGCGTGCACAGATGGGCACTCAAAAGAAACTTATCATACCAGGGAGATAGCATGCGCATCCCACGTTTTAATAGCAAAACAGCAGCTCCTGTCAGCAATATGACAGTGAACAGTGACAATGAGCCTGTTTTTACTGATACTACTGGAGGTCAGTGGGTACTGCGCAGTCGATACATGGGAGAAGATGTTCCCAGACAACACTCCCTGTTGCCATTGGCAGATCAAGATTATGAACCAGAATTTGATCCACCACTGCCAAGCAAAAATATAAACATACAGACCAGACCTAGCAAAACATTCGGAGGCTGGTCGCCCAGGGATCTTGCAGTAGCAGCGCGTGCATCTGCATCTCCTAACACATACGGTGAGGCATATTCCCCAAGAACCAGAGCCAATGAACGCAAGTTCTTTTGCACCGCTTTGCACCTGGAGAATCTGAAGAGTAATGTTCTACCACATGTAGAAAAACAACATCAAGAAGCATCAGAAGTTGTATCGCAGATGCTGAGGAACCACCTGAACCAAAATCCTCTTGACCCTCTTTCTGAACCTACCGATGAAGACTATCGTATTGCTAAAGACAAAAGCAAACAGTTAAAAAGTCAGCTGCAAGAAGTAAAAAGTAAAATAGATAATAGCTACGTTGTTAATCAGAATGAAGCCTTCAGAACAGAAAGCATTGTTCAACCAGGCCATCTTGTTACACTACGCAATCTCACTCCCGGATCAGCCGAACCCTACCAGGATACAACGTACTACCTGCTCAGCCACCCAAGCCCAGAGATTGAAGCAGCGCATCCCGGAGCACAGCATCTTGACCCTCATAGCTTCCTTGCAAGAAACATGATGGAAAAACCAAGAGGTACTGAGGTTGTTGATAGAGAACTGCGTGCAGTCCCAACACTTTGGAACGAAGCAATAAGAGATCAAGCTGTAGCTCAGCAGGCCTACAGAATCAGAAGAGAACTTTCACCAGCGGAGCAGGAAGATCTTTTCTTAAACAGAGGTTATATGCAATCAAGGAATGTTAATGCTGGCAGGATAGTTGACATACAACAGCCATCTGCGAAAGCATTATCTGCTAATGTTGTTCCATCGTTTAACAGTGGTAGCTAGAGCATGCCTGAAAATAAATCAACAGAGATTGAACAAGCTCGCTCTGCTGACGTAGACCCTGGCACGTTTGATAGCTCTGTATACAAAGAGCTGCGCAAACACATCTCACACGATGAAATCATGGAAGCCATGCAGCCTAATGCACAGCGTCACGGCGTTGGTATACCACCGGAGCACCTGCTAACCGCCCTGGTCAATAACAATGGTGACTATGACTATGCTGTACCGGAAGCTGAATCATATCTTGACAGAGATCTTTTGCAGACGCAGTTGAATCACAGACAGTCTAGAACTGTTAACAATGCATCCAGCTTTAGAACAATGCTCTCAGGTCTTTTGTCGCAAGAAGACCATGATGCTATATGCGATAGCCTGTCCAGCCATCATGAACATCTGGCATCCAGGCCTGATACACTGCCTGAATCATCGCAATTATTCGATAGGGTAATTGGTTCTTCAGGTTTCTCTCCATCTGACAGGCTTGGAATAATAGACAGAGTAGAGGATTGGAATAGCAAGGACTATCCAGGTGCTCACCACTGGATACAGTCAGAGATAGCACGTATAAAATCTGGCAATGTCATGACCATACCTGGCATTGAAAACCCACAAGATCTTAGTGGGGATAGCCGCAGTGGTCTGTTCAGGCACATTCATAAAATAATTAATGATGGTGGTCAGCTAGATATAACTTATCGTGGCAATAATGATTTCGCTCCACGTGTTAGATCGATTGTGCCAACCTATATTTATCACCACCCAAAGTATGATTCTCTATACATAAGAGCATATGATCCTCATACTATTGATGAACATGGCAACAAGGGCAGCTGGAGAACCTTCCGTGGTGACAGGGTGTCCGCTGTATCCGGAGGATACGGTAGAACTGTTGAAGTGCCTGATGATCCGGATGAAGAAGAAATAAGAAAACAGATAGCTTTTCTTCATCAGAATAATGGTTTAACATCAATTATCCCACATGAGCTGCTGGGTTCTCCTCACTGTAGCTGTGGAAGCACTGATGGCCTGCACACATTGGACTGCTACCAGAAAATGTCAAGCAGATTGATTGATCACTATACAGCACAACTGTTTAGTTCATGCTATGATCCTGGCAAGCAGCCAATATCAGAAGGTCTAGTATCTCCCAGCACTGTAGCTAATTTTATATCAACCAGGCGTAAGCTTGATGCAGCTATCAATGTTGCTGAAAGTGGTTTGTTCCCATACTCATATGATCCTGATAGGCATAAAGTATAATGTATTTCAACGCATCACAACAATCCAAACCAATAATGGATGCACGGCGTGCTGCTGACATCGGTTGGGATCCTAGTAGCCTTGAGCCTAACATAAAAAAGTCTACCAATAAATTATGGTCAGATGTTCCGCCCATGATCGCAAGCTTCGACCTGGAAACAACTGGGCTGAATGATCCAGAGCCAATCTCGTTTGGTCTTGCAATTTTCAGGAACGGAAACCTGTCAGAGCCAGAGTCACAACACTTTCTTATAGATCCACGCAAGAGTGTTGAGCTGGGAGCATTTGAAACACATGGCTGGACAGACCTCGCTCTTTCACAGCACCGCTATGGCATCAAGCCAGATACAACAGAACAAACCTGGCCAACTGTGCAGAGCGTTAGGTTGCAAGATCTAGGCAAGCATAAGGATGAATACAACGAGTGGGCATCAAAGCGTGACAAGAAAAAGATGTTTGACACGCGATTCGAAGTTGGTGCACCATATATAAGAAACGGGCAGCCATTCGTTGACATCAAGCACAAACAGATAGCGCCTGCAATAACTCAGGAAGATATCGATCTGCCTCCTGCTGTCCCACTGGGCATAGGCATAAGCAAGATTGTTCGGGTCATGTCTAACTTACAAAAGCAAGGCTTTGTATTTGTGGGAGCTAACCCAACATACGACACAGAATGTATAAAGAATACCTGGGAGCGAGAGAACAGTGGTAGCCCTGTGCAGATAACAGGGTGGAACCCTGGTTCCATGAGGCTGGTAGATGTTATCAAGCATGATGAGTCTATCCAACCAAAAGAATTAGATCCACGCAGCAGGTCTCTATCATCACTGGCAGCTCACTATGGTATAGAAGCTGGTGGTCACCGAGCATTGCATGACTCTATTGCAGCAGGAAGAGTGTTCATCGAGGGGCAAATCCCATTCATAAAGAGCATTATTGATTCAAGCGCAACTCAGCGAACATCGTTCAAGCTGTCTGGCGTAGAAGCCAGTGCACTGGGCATAAATTATACAATGGGTGGCCCATGTTTTGGTCCAGTCTGTGGATTCTGTAACCATCTTAATGAAGTAGCATTATCTCATGAAGACCCAGCAAAGTCTGGAAAAGTTAAAGAGATAATGAAAGTGCACCAAGGTATGTAAAGGAGAAAACAATGCGTAAAGTATCTAGAGCAGAAGAGTTTAACCCCTGGGTTAACATGCGTACCGCTGAGAAGAAGGACGAAGGCGGAGAGAAAACATTCAAGCCACCCAAGGGTGTGCAGAGTGCTGCTCGCCATGCACTACAGCTTATTGAGGATGGCAAGGCTGGCGATGGTTTCACCAGTGTAGGTCGTGGTCGTGCTCATCAACTAGCTAATGGTGAGGCAGTCAGTCTGGCTGTTATCAAGAAGATGCACAGCTATTTTGCTCGTCATGCTGTTGACAAGAAGGGCAAGGACTGGGATAGCGACAGCCCCGGTAAGGTAGCCTGGCTGGCATGGGGTGGCGACGCAGGTCGTGCCTGGGCCAACGGTATCATGCGTGATCACGGTGACAAGGACAGCGAGAGCAAGAAGAAGGAAGGCAGTGCTGTCACTGCTGGAGCATGGCCTAGTAATAGCGAATGGGAAGGCCATCTTGGTAATTTATCTGAGTTGCTCAAAGAAGTGCAAGGTGGAACTGGTTGGCATGCTGCTATGGAACAAAAAGAAGAAATGTATGCTCATGAAAGAGCTGGAGAAGCAATACAAAAAGCTATTGATTCTGTTCGTAAAATTATGGAGTTTCCTGATTCTACAAAGGATAAGAAATGAGCTTCAATGAACGTTATGCTGCTGAAAAGACTGCCAATCAATACGTTAAGCAACAAGGCGACAAGTGGGTTGTTCTAAACAAAGAAGGTGACGTGCTGAGCCATCATGACAGCAAAGAAAAAGCCGATGCTTCTTTCTCTGCAATGATGGCCAACAAGCACGGATAAACTATGCCAAGAGTAACCAAGAAGGGCAACGCAAATATCCTGAAGGGGCAACAGGATTTTTTTGAGATTGCCAAGAAGAGCCTGCGCGATGATAAAGATATACCTGATATCGTCACGTTCACAGAGCACACAGAGTTCTTGGGCAAGCCACTGTTCCCACGCCAGCGCACCCTGCTAAAGCTCATCAACCTGGAGCTTGATAACCTAACTGACTATGACATGGAAGTTATAGAAGGCTGGACGAAAAACTTCTACCAGGATGGCGGCGAATGCATTGGCATTAGCCCTGACATCATGGAGCGTGCCAAGATACTCAAGGCAGATGGCTACAACCACTTCAAAGAAGTTATTAATATCACTGGTCGTCGTGGTGGCAAGGGCCACATCGGTGGCATTCAGGGAGCATATATAAACTGGCAGCTGCTCATGCTGGATGACCCACAGTACCACTACGGCATTGACAAGAGCAAGGACATGTACCTGTTCTGTGTGGCCACCAACATCCAGCAGGCCAAACAGTATCAGTTTGCTGACCTTTCTAACACCATCATTGACGCTCCATGCTTCCAGCCATACATCGCTGACGCAAAGGATCACTTCCTGGCACTGCGTACGCCTAGTGACATCAGAAGGATTGCAACGTTCGAGAGCCGTGGCATCAGACCTAACCGACTAATAGCTAGTATCCGGAACATGGCTGTTACAAGTAACAGTAAGGCAAGCCGTGGTGCTGCTGCTTTTAGTGTTATGTTTGACGAGTTCGCACACATGCTTGTAGGAACTGACGGTAGCCGTACCAGTGAGCAGGTATACAGTGCTATCACTCCTGCCCTTGACCAATTCGGCAAGGACGGGTTCATCTATATACCGACAAGCCCCTTCTGCCTAGTACCAGAAACACCAGTTCTTCTAGAAGATTTAACATGGGCCCCTGTTGGTTCATTGAAGGTCGGAGATAAATTAATTGGTTTTGATGAGTACGCACCTGGCGGCAAGGGTAATGGAAGAAGCTGGCGGCAAGCAATTGTTGAAGAAACTTCTATCATTAATGCACCAACGCTTAAACTAAAAACAGATGGTCCAGAGGTCGTTTGCACGGGTGAACACCTTTGGTTAACAAAGAAACCATATGCCTCTCAATTAAACTGGGTAAAAACAAAGAATCTTAAGCCTGGTGACATGATCCGTTATACAGATACATGGGAAATAGACAAATCATATGATGCAGGATACCTGTCTGGTATGTTTGACGGTGAAGGGTATTATTCTAAACATGGCCTGCTCGGAATTGCTCAGAATAAAGGTCCAGTGCTAGATAACTTAGTTGAAATGATGATTGAACGAGGATGCGATATTAGCACTACTCTTAAGGAAGAGGGTAGAGACTGCATCGATATTACTGTTAATGGTGGTTCATCAGAAAAGATGAAGTTCCTTGGATCAATTCGCCCACGCCGATTGCTTGCTAAATTTACCGATCAGTTCTATGGCACAAGAATTTATGATAAGACTTCTAAGTACGTTACTGTTGAGTCGATAGAGGATGCTGGTAATCGTGATGTTGTCGCTCTTGGCACCTCTACTAGCACATTGCTTGCAGCTGGCATGTTTAGCCATAATACTAAGGTAGGCAAGGCATATGATCTGTATGAATCTGCACTTAGCCTAGAGGATGATAAGACACCCAGCTATCCCAACATGATGATGATACAGCTGCCCAGCTGGGGGCCATACGAGGACTGGGCAGATCCACGCGCAACCTTCGGTGGATTTAAGTTCAATCGTGCTCCACAGGAGTACGACAACGAGATGAAGCTGCTCGAGAAGCGTGAGCCTGACACCTTTAGGGTGGAGCGTAAGAGCCAGTGGGCTGAAGTAACCAATGCCTATCTTAATCCCAAGATGGTTGAGAGGATGTTCGATCCGTTCGTTGACAGCACAGGTGAGACACGCGTGCTAGAAATGCAACCAGAGGGCATGTTCAATATAACTTATTATGGACACTGTGACCCCAGTAAGAGCGGTGCTAACACAGCCAGCATGATTTGCCATGTGGAAAAGATGGCTGACCCTGATGATGGTGAAGAGTGGTACCATATTATTGTTGACTGGATGAAGGTCTGGAACCCCGATGATTACACTGATGGGGAACTAGACTATGAAGAGATCGAAGAAGAGCTGGTAGATATTCTTTCGCGATACCGTACCACCAAGACGTTTAGCTTTGACCAGTACGGTGCATTCGTTACCCTGCCACGGCTCAAGCGCAGGCTCAAGCAGCTCAAGCAACCACACAAGGTAACCGTAAAGGAAACCAAGTTCACCAAGGAAAGCAACATGCGCCGTGCCGAACGGTTCAAGAGTGCTCTGGGCATGGGCTGGGTACACTCATACAAGGATGAATACGGCCCCAACGGAACCAGCTTGCTGGAACAAGAGCTTAAGTTCCTCCAGGAGATTAATGGTCGTGTGGACAAGCAGAAGTTTGGACCCATCCGTACCAGTGATATCAGTGACTGTCTGATGGTGTGTGTGGATGCTCTGCTCGAGGATAACTTTATCAAGATAGAGATGCGCGAGCGCCTGAAGAATACAGATCTACACCTGGGTGCTCATGGCGGGTACCACACTGGCGCTGTACCCGGATGGGGTCAGCTTAGTTCTAGAGATAAATTAAAAACATTCGGAGCAGTACGCAGCCAAAGAGACTACGGTGGCATGAACAGAGGGCGTGGGCGATGAGCTGGAACATACTATTACAAGCATCATTATATAGTTTATTAGGCTGTGCCTGCATGGTCGTTAAAGATATTGTCGGCACTGTACTAACAGATGCTATAGCTAATGGCCGTCACAAGCTGGCAGGAAACATGGATGGCATCGGTGACGTGGTTAGTATAGTACTAGCTTCATGTTCAGGTGTACAGCTAATGCACCTGGGATGGATAGGCTGGCTGTTTATTCTGCCTATTGGTTTAGTAGGCAAGATAACAACCGAGCGTGCTACTAAATGGTCAGATGAGAACATCAAAGGATATGATGAGAAATGAACTGGTCAGCAAGATACGCTAGTGAAGAACCTTGGGAAGAAGAAAACCCGAAGGGCGAAGGCGAACACAAAAAGATGTCACCAGAACAAGTATCACGTGCCAGGGCGCGAGCAGAAGAGCATGGCCGCAAGTACCCTAACCTGGTTGACAACATGTGGGTAATGAAGAACTAATCTAGTATTGGATAAACTTCAATACTCCACATGCCACCTTCAGGATGGTAGCCTTCCCAAAGAGCCAGCTCTTCATTCTGTTTCCACTCAACTGTAACAGCATTCATAGCTGACTTTAGACTCGAGTACACACCTGAGATCTCATAGTTATCCTGTCCAGTATCATACTGTAGAACGTAAGCTAAGTTCATTGTTCAATCCGTGTCTGACCGATGTCTGAGTTACGACCGCTGGCATGACCTGCAATGTAACCTGAGCTGAGCATATTGACTTCATGGTTGGGACCGGGACGCAGATCATAAGCTTGTGACTGGAAGTATTCTTCTACTGCATGCTGCTTGTCCTTGACATAGATAGCAACAGACTTATCATGTGATATGATAGTATTAATTGTTGACTGTCGTGCTTCACGGATACGCTCGTCTACACCTGAGCAATAACCGATATAGAATGACTTGCTCCACTGACGAGCATCAGACCTGCTATTAGATGTAGCTGATTCTATCTTTTCATCATGCTCTGATTGCATGTGTAGAGATAGTATAGAGTACATACTGATAACAATCTGAATATCGTCGTCATAACCGTACACAATACAATAACCGTTGCCACGTAGCACTCTACAGAAGTTATGCTTGGCGATAGTATCGAGTAAGATACTGTTCATAGTCTGGTTTGTCTTTATACTGACAAAGTCCTGGGTGACGTATGAGTTACCAGCTTTACTCAGAGCCTTAAGCTGTAGATCGTCAATCTGATACTTGGTGATAAGACGTTGGGCCATAGCTTGGGCAGCTTCACGTTCACCAAGAAAGTTGCTGCCGTGTGCAAGGTTAAGACACTTCTGAATTCTATCGATTATATTGCTCAATGAATCCACTTATCCTCCCTTGATTTTTCTGTGCTTTGAGAACCGTTGATGATGAACATACCCTCCCTTCATTTTTTTGCCTGTTAAAAATTGTTGATGGATGCAGTCCGCTAACAGTTCTCCCGCATGCCTTCGAATACATCTTCAAGGTCGTCCGTAATGACGGTCTCGGTAACATAAGTCTCACTGCTTGTGTCCCCCACGTCTATCCATTTATCCATATTGGGAATGTAAATGTTCCCCTCTGGAAATTTAGCCATTGTTGTCTCCCAGTCGATCTTCCATCCTTCTTCCAGGGTCCAACTGATTACATAGTTATACTGCATTACTCCTCTCTTTTTGGTGGTAGTTGTCGCGGCTTGTAAGGTGTGCAAGCCCCATGATGGATCAGCAGATTGCAAGTGCTAGTTATCATCATGCCCAAGCCGTGCTCCATACCATCATCGATAATGGTCTGATAGATTTTTAGCATCTTGGGCTCTAACAAACTGCCATCTTCCCAACTCTTGGATTGTGCTGCTAACTTGCTGTGCATTTCAGCTATTTCTTCTTCATTCATCTTGTTGTGCTCCTGGGCAGTCATAGAATATTGGATTTTCCCCCTCACAATAGCAGGTCCCTTTACGCTCTACAAGTTCATGATGGGTTTCTGGTATATCCCATTCTTGAACCACGCTCATACCAGTAGCCAGATCATAGTGATATTCACCACCCCATCCCTGCTCTTCTTCGAAGATCCAGTCCATGCTGACATCGAACCTTTCTTCAACCATGTAGTCTACCAGTGCCATGATGATACCAGTAGGTTGACTCCAGGCTGTAGAGAAGTCATAGGCAAGCGCCTGATTGTCGTCAGAACGGTACATGTTAACATCGTAAGCATTCCACTTGGTTCCCCAGTTGGCAATGCGCCAGTTGTACCAGTTATCTGTATGACCTTCATCGGTTGAATTGTACCATGCAATGTCGCTGGGCTCGATCAGGTTATAGAAGTTGAACTGCGGCATGCCCTCACTCAGTGTGTGTGGCATACCCAGCTTCTTCATGATCCTGGTCAATGCATGTGCGTCACCATTGAATGTGACTGAGTTATATACGTGATTTGGCATGATTTACCACCAGCTGTTGTAGTAGACATCGAGTCCGTTCTTGATAGCCTCCCGGCTAGCAGTGATGAACTCCAGGTCGTATTCCTTGTTCTCATCATCGGCAGAGTCACCGAAGAAGAACCCTGATGTTGCGGGCAGATGACCACGATTGATGGCCGTCTCCAGCTGCTCGAGATCACTAAGAGTCAAGCGGATTGGCTGACAGTTGAACACTCGTTGAGCAGGAGCACTGAGAAGAGACTGACGCAGTGCATCAGGCATGTTCTCGTTGATTTCCTTTTGCAATCCTGCTAGTGCTTCACGGATCTCATCAGTCATCTCTTGTTCCTCACCTGTCTCAGGATCCAGAACAATGCTGGTGAATCCAATGTCATCACCCATACCACCTGGCTTAACTTCACCACGGTAGTTCTGCATGTTGGCCTTGTGATTGAACAGCTTCTCCATCCAACCTTGCAGGTTGGGGTGCTTACGCCACACAGCGAACCTGCACATGTTCTCTTGGATGTCTTTACCATCGTATCGTTCACTGTTATCCCAACCGATATAAAAATCGGTGTTATCGGGGTGTGGACGTACAGCAAATGCGTATTGGTCGAGTCCCACGGGACAAGCTCCTTTGATAGTTGTTGTATGATTGGGCAGTTTATACTCATGCCCAGGAGTGTGCTACTACTTGGGCCAGCTGAACTGGACTGGCTTGCCACCGATAATAGCCCAACCTGCGGGCACCGCATCACCAGGTGACCAGTTCTCGGGGTCGAACACGGGTTCAACCATCTGCTCAACCTGCTCAAGCATCTGCATTGCCTCAATCACATCACTTGCGATAGAGTCAATACCAGTCATGTTGTGCCCAGGATCAGCTGCAAACTGGTTGTTGGCCTGATCCATCAACGTGGCTGGCGGGACAGTCTCTGGTGCAGGGTTGACAACTGGCATAGGACGAGCACCAGCACCACTAACCGGACTGTCAAACCAGTTCATAGTGCTGTAGAACAGGCTGTCCTGCTCGCTGGACCACTGCATGGTGCGCAAGAACTTGTCACGCAACACCTCACGCGTAACCGTGGCAGGCGGGTAGTGAGCCTCATCATTGTACATAATAAGAGAGTTAACCACAGCATCCTTGGCACGCTTGGCGGTGTCAAACATGAACTCACCGATAACCTTTCTGGCGCGAGCCTCAGGTTTATCGGTATAGGTCTCACGAACAACCAGCCGGGCAGGATTGCCAGTAGCAGAGTCTTCGCGATACACACAGAAGGAATAATCCACACGATCACGAGCTCGAGTGGCATTCCAGCCAGTTTTGTCGGGTCTGGCAACCCAGATGATTGGCTTCACAGCCAAGCCTCCTTACTAGGGATGGATATACTACATGGTCATTCTATTACATGAGCATGACCAATGCTCACAACCCACAGGAACTCACTGTACTAGTGGGATAAGAACACTATATCTTACTTGATACTTGAACACAAGCCTATACTAATAGTATATATAAAAAAATTTTCCCGGCCTCTGTTCAAAGAGATTCCGCACGCGCGCAGCGCCAATCAGGCAAATGCTTATCGTGCAGTTGTCCCACGTGTGCTGTCACGAACACCATCCTGGTAACCGGCATGATAGGCGCAGGTTCCCATCTCACAGGTACACTCGTGCAAGGGCATGACATAGTAATCATCGTACCAACCGTCCAGCCACAGGTCACTAGCAGGATCCGGCTCAGGATCATTGGTGTAGATCCATTCCCAACCCTGTTCAAA